>Ga0070741_10000126_pt1 | contig 296711 bp, 363 predicted proteins | sample Coa_R1_4_FD_66440 | JGI IMG/M metagenome (GOLD analysis project Ga0070741, IMG submission 66440) | Surface soil microbial communities from Centralia Pennsylvania, which are recovering from an underground coalmine fire - Coalmine... | ecosystem: Environmental > Terrestrial > Soil >...
CAATGGAAAAAAGTAATTGATGAAAAATTCAAGAAAAAACATGTGTTCCTGATAACACTAGTAGGTGGCGAGCCTACACTTAGACCTGATGTGATAGAATTATTTGCAAAAGAGTTTCCAAGAAGAACATGTGTTGTATCAAATGGAACATTTCCCATAAAGCGATACAAAGGAGTCTATTTTTACTGGATCTCAATAGACGGTACAAAAGATATCCATGACAAGATACGTGGAAACGGTTCGTGGGACAAGACAAGGAAAAATGTATTAGATTACATTGCTGGAAATGGAAAAAATGCACACAAGGATATCTGGATTGCCATGACTGTAAACTCACAAAATTACAAAACTGTGCCAGACGTGGTAAAAGACTGGTATGGCAATTCAAACAAGATAAGCTTTCAATTTCATACACCGTTTATGAAAAATGATCCACTGTGGCTTCCATTTGGAAAGGAAAGAGACCAAGTTATAGATGATATCATATCTATGAAAAAACAGTATCCAGATAATTACATCATAAACCCAGAAAAACAGCTTCAACTAATGAAACGTAATTGGGGAGGAAATGGTACTACGCCAATTGATTGCCCTACCTGGACTATCATATCAGTGGATCATATGGGGCGAGAAAAATTGCCATGCTGCATTGGAAGTGCAGAAAAAAATGCCATGAAGCCAATCTGTGAAGACTGTGGTCTAGGATGCTATTCGGTCTTTGTAAGCTATGGAATGAAGGGGTAGCACCATTCTTATTGAGGTATTATGCAGCAAAAGCAGAAAGGAGGTGCAGTGATGAGTTATAGCGGTGGTTATGGAAGATCTAACCGAGGATACGGTAGAGACAGAGGTTTTGGAAGACGAGAATTTGACGACAAACCAAAACCAGTTGAAACAGGCAAAGAGTATGATGTTTCCATAACTGAAATTAGCAGAAAAGGAGACGGTATAGCAAGAGTAGAAGGCTTTGTTATATTTGTAAAGAACGGAAAAGCAGGACAGAATGCAAAAGTAAAGATCACACAAGTTGGTCAACGATTTGCTTCTGCTGATATAGTCGGAGAAGGTTCTTCGCCAACTACGTCTGAGTAAGTACGTTTAATCAAAAAACAGTTTTCATTCCCAATTTTTTCACATTTTTCAATAATCAAAAATAATTGACTGGTTTTGTTTATATTGAGATTATCTAAAACAAGACCATGAAATTTATAATTCTTGCCTTTGCATTACTTGGGTTGCTCTTGATATCGCCATATCCAAAGCCAATCCAGGCTGATTCTGAAACAGTATCGATTGTCAACCCAGTAGTGCAGCCATCTAAAATCATGGCAGGAGATGAATTTGCAGTAAACGCAACTATCGTAAACAATTCAAACCAGACCATATCAGTTCACAATGACTGTGGTGGTGCGTTTTCAGTATCATTTGATAACCATGTTGTAGCAGGTCCCACCAAAATATGCAACTTTTTGGCAATCCAGATTATACTCAAACCAGGTGAAAACATAACCAGATCGAGTCTATTTTCAGTCATTGGTTACAAGGCAGTATCACCTGGAACAGTAAATGCAACTATTACCGCATCATATATTCCGGTAAACCAAACAAATTCTAATTTATCATCAAATCCGATTAACGTAACAAAATCATTCCAGTTTACTATACTGAATCAGACAACCTACACACCTCATATCACATCACCACTAACACAATTCAAGGCAGGTGTTGCAGCAAAGGATGTAAAATGTCAATCAGATCTTCAACTAATCATAAAATCTGAAGATGGATCACCTGCATGTGTCAAGTCACAAACAGCACAAAGACTAGTTGATCTGGGATGGGGAACAAGCCCTTAATTCAAAATTTAGATCTAAATTTTTACATAAAAAACATGATCCAAGAAGAATGATTTCTAAACAACCTTTTTATTCAAAACCTCAAGTGTTGTTTTGAATTGAAAAAATTTGCATTACTCGCACTTGTCTGTGGTATACTATCTACTCAAATAGCATCTGGACAAACCCAAAAAGACTTTGCACCAGACTGGATAAAAAATGACGCACGCATGTTATGGGACTCTGATATTACAGATGAGGAATTTGTTAATGCTATGAAGTGGCTAATTGAAAATAACATACTTCATGTTCAACGCATGGAATTTGTATCCAATTCCTCGCCACAAATTCCTCAAAATGTAAAGACAATAGCTTACTTTTGGAGTCAAGATAGAGTATCTGACAGGGAATTTCTAAACAGTATACAGTATCTTGTAAGTGAGGGCGTAATACCTTTGAGCACAGATTTCGTTTCTAAAAAAACATCTGATCTCAATACAGTTATTGAATCAAACGAAAATCAAACCACGGTTGTCATAATTCCTACTTTTACCGCAATAGCCTATTCTCATTCTTCATTTTATGCGTATTATTTTCACCAATGCGACCAATCTTGTCTGATCGCCTCACTTGAAAAAAACATTTCATTGGATTTTACATCAAGTAAGAATGGAGTTGCAATTCTAAAATCAATGGGATATGATACAGTAACTGATATCGATGTTGATAAAAACCCCAGAATCCTCTCAAAATATGATAGAGTCATAGTATTGCACAATGAGTATGTTACTCAAAACGAGTTTAACGCAATTACTTCTCACTCACATGTCATCTTTCTATATCCTAATTCATTATACGCTAAGGTTGTAGTTGATTATACAAATAATACCATGACACTTGTACGCGGTCATGGATATCCTGACAAGTCAATAATTAATGGCTTTGATTGGGAATTTGATAACTCTGTGCTTGAATATGACACAAAATGTTCTAACTGGAATTTTTATCAATCTTATGACTACGTCATGCTAAATTGTTATCCTGAGAATGTCCTGTCGAAAAATATTGATATGCTAAAAGCCATAAGAAATCTTTAGCAAACCCAGAGTTTTATCCTAGTTATCTTGGAATATTATTTGAATAAGAATTAATAAAAAAGATGTCTCTATGGTTATTTGTAAATGATAATCATAGAGTAAGCGATGATATTGTCTACCCGATAAAATTGGGCTATGGTCTGTAATCGCTCAGGAGTAATCTCTGACACTTGTTTTTTCTATGTTGTGTGATTGGTTTTAAAGTTTGAATCCAAATTATTCCATCAATAGATCAATTATAGTTGAACATTCTTTAACTTGTTTTCTTACTGAATCTATACTTTGACTGATATGGTGATGATGATCTACTGTCTATAATATTTTATGTTAATATGTAGATAAGTTTATGTGATTTTGAGAAAATTTAGAATTGATATATCTTAACTCATCCTTAAACATTTGAGCAAATCAGATTATGATTGTGTGATGGAAATTATTGTTGGCCAAATATCGCTAAATGTAAGTTATATCAACCATAAGTCCAAGGTAGAATCTTATTCAGACTGTCTGATCAAAATATAACAATACCTCGCATATCACGCTTACCTTTATTGCTAACTGCTTTAGTTAACTTGGTTAAGTCACAAAGCTACGCAATCTATTAAATATATTGAGAGCACTACTTGTTAATGATTATAAACCTCAAGTACAGTGCATTGCTTGCATCAGTGCTTCTGATATTGCCATATGCCGCATATGCAGACTCTGGTTCTACATATGTAAATCAAAGAATGCAGATACAGATGGCAACTGACACATGCTATAACACATACATTACTGGATACCTCAATGCAGTTGTAACTGTAATCAACAACAGTACCATCACGGCAACTATATCCGCTACTGATTTGCCAAAACTTGCAACAGATTATTCTGTATTGCAATCTGATATTTCTGCAAACAATACAGCGCAATTCAAAACAGATGACAAGACATTCCATTCAGATGGCCGAACAGCAAATCATGATGCTACTGCAGCAATAAGAATGGCTCATGACAAGACGGTAAAATCAACATTAAGAACAGATGTCGTTCCAATCAAATCTGCATACATAAAATGCCTCTTTGGAGTAAGACAACAACAAGCTAGTTTGAAAGTAGACATATTCTCAAAAGCTATAGGACGTGCAGAAGCACATGAACAAAATATGCAAAAAGGTGGATTGGATACATCCACATTAAATAAAACAATAGGTGATGCTAACTCGAAGATTGTAGAGTTCAAGACTGCTGTTGAGAATGCAGAAAACAGTACACAACTCAAATCTGTAATGGACAGTTTCTGTCTTTACAATGGATGTAAGGATTCAAACAACTTTCACTTTGCAGCAAAAGTAGCAATTGATACAACACAGACAAAGCTAAATCGTCTTGCCGGAATGAATACCACGTCATCATATCAAGCACTGGTAAGCCAAGCCCAAACTGACATCAACAATGCCCAGACTACACTGGATCAAGTAAATTCCAACAAATACAACGGCACCCAGTCAAATGACGTCTGGAACAATATCAAGGCAGCATCTGATATAATACATCAGCTACAACAAATCATATCTCACAAAAACGGCAAACACTAATTTTTTTTATTTTTTAATCAGAATTTCATAGTACGTCTACAAATTATGTTATCAAGATTTTGAGACAAATGAATCCATATTGTCATAATGGTGAGAACCTACTCATGAGCATGAATCTCTAATTCTTAATCTGCTATAATATGCTCAAACTCATACATGTTCAATCATATGTTATGAACACTTATCAATTCCCAAACGATTAACTATTTTATCCTTGACAAAAAAGACTGGACAAAAAAAGAACCCACAACTTGGGTTTGACCCTGATAATTTATCTCTGAATAAAAAAGACATTATTGATTTCTGTGACAGGATAATTTCAGATTGGCAAAAAAAGCCATTGACACAAACAAATGCAAAAAATATCGCAGCTATGGTGGGAGTCAGAACTGCTGTTCACTTTACTGACGAGGAATCACTGAAGGCAATCTGGTCTGAAATCATAAAGTGGGTGTATCAACTTCTATATGAGAATGCTATGGCCCAAGCAAAAGGGGAAAAGTCTCAATGGGCATCTACTTTTGAAAAATTAAAAAAATAGAAACCAGATGTTGTTTAATTTTAATTTAAAATTTGAACTAGTACAAAATAAAATTCTACAATATTAGAATCAAAATATGTTCTAAACAAATATGTTGATTGTACGTATTAAATAAGCAATATTAGCTTGTCCTAATGAAATGGTTTCACAAAGATTTCTGATAGTAATCGTATCAGTTTCTGTTGCAGTACTGCTGTTTTCTAGTTCTACCGTGTCTGCAATTTCTTTGCAGCCAAATGAAAAATCATTACAGACAGTCAAAACTTGTTATGGCAAATTATCTCAAAAAAATGACTGGTCTAATTGTAACTTAAAGCACGTAAACATTTCATACAAAAATCTTGCTGGCATCAATTTCTCCGGTGCGGACCTCTCAGGCGCACGATTCTATGATACAAACCTTACAGGCGCAAACTTTGCCGGTGCAAAACTTTCAGGAGTAAGCTTCAACTATGTAAATCTCTCAAATGCAGATCTTCATGGTACTATTTTACAAAGTGCAGATTTTTATCATTCAAATCTCTCAGGAGCAAATCTGCAAGATGCTGATCTTCAATACTCTAGGTTTCCAAGTGTTAATTTTCAAGGTGCAAACTTGTCTAACTCTGATCTATCTAATATCAGTGCACAAACTGCTAATTTCCAAAATGCCATTCTAAAAAATGTTAAACTGTTAAACGCTGAATTATTGGGAAGTGATTTTTCATGGGCTGATCTCTCAGGCGCTGATCTTACCAGTGCAGACAATACTGGTGGATTTATGACAAATGCTGATCTGACCGATGCGAAGGTGTCAGGCCTAGATACCGCAAGCGTGGATCTGTCATGCCATGGAAATTCCATCTGTACAGAATAGAATATGTGTTTGATTTATGGACATAAGTAAGATAACTCTTGCATGTCTTGCAGTAACTGTATCTTCACTTGTATCTATAATGGGCTATCAATTCATTGTAACAAACCAAAATCATAACCATGACGATGATTATAGTGCAAATTTTTACAACTTTGTTAGTCCTACCAAATACCAAGGACAAATACGTACATATTATATCGCAGCAGATGAGATAAACTGGAATTATGCTCCGACTGGAATGAACATGATTACAGGAACAATCCTGTCAGATGATCCTGTAGCTTCAGTCTATACAATTAATGGAAAAGACAGGATAGGTAGCACATATCTGAAATGTCTCTATCGAGAATATCTTGATGATAGATTTAACAAAAAAAAAACCTGAAAATGAAAACTGGGAACATCTTGGAATGCTTGGACCTGTAATTCATGCTGAAGTCGGTGATACAATAAAAGTAGTTTTCAAAAATAACTGTCGTATTCCTACAAGCATGCATCCGCATGGAGTCTTTTATGACAAGGCATCAGAGGGGGCACCATACAATGACGGAATACCTGATTCTGACAAGATAGGTGAAAAAATCCAGCCTGGAAAAAACTATACCTACACATGGCAAGTACCACTAAGGGCAGGTCCAGGTCCACATGATCCAAGTTCTATAGTATGGATGTATCATTCGCATGTTGATGAAATATCAGACACATATGCAGGATTGGTAGGACCTATTATCATAACAAAACATGGAGAGGCAAATCCTGATGGAACGCCAAAAGGTGTAGACAAGGAATTTGTAACAATGTTTGCTATAATGAATGAAAACAAAAGTCCATATCTTGATTATAACATAAACACATTTGCTCAAAATCCATCTTCAGTAAACACAGAAGATGATAACTTTCAGGAAAGTAACCTAATGCATTCCATTAACGGATATGTCTATGGGAATCTTCCAGGGCTGAAAATGAAAGCCTTTAGTCATGTACGATGGTATGTTGTGGGAATGGGTACCGAAGCTGATCTGCACACACCGCACTGGCACGGGGAGACACTTTTGATGAATGGAATGAGAACTGATATGGTGGAACTTCTTCCAATGAGTATGAAAGTGCTTGATATGTATCCTGATAATGTTGGAACATGGCAGTATCATTGCCATGTCAACGACCATCTTGCTGCTGGTATGATGTCATTGTTTACTGTTATCTAGAGAACAAATTACAATCTACATCATAAATGATCTCTAGGTTGTCATTATTTTTAGCTGATCAGGCGTAGCTTGCATTATTTCCTTTTTGGTGTATTTTTTGTTTAGTTTCTTTTTTGTTAAAACAACACTCATTCCACTTGGTATTGATTTTTTCGAGCTTAAAAGATGAAGATAGCTCTGTTTTTCTTCTTCAGTACAAAATACTATGGCATAGTTGCCAGATATCCATATTTCTTCAAATGCTTCTTCATTAACGCTCATCATGATACAATTTACGCTTTTTAATCTATAAAGAATTGCGACACATTGTTCAGTAACATAGTTATCTTGAGGGTATAATATTGGTCGCATCTTTTGTATATCTATATACGTAAAGGCTACGTGAATAGACAATGTTCCATAGGACTTATTAATTGATTAATAAACCACGGAGTTAATGGCAAAATCAAAACCAATTAACGTATTACTTGGTGTTTTGACCCTAGTTGCTGTTCTAGCAATTGCTCCATCAGCATTTGCAGACTCTGCTGAGGTGGATATTGCCAAAGGTGCAGGTGCAAGTGCAAATGCAGATTGTGTTAGCGCAAATAATTGCTTTAATCCAAATCCTGTAACTGTAGCACCTGGAACGGAAGTTGAATGGAAGAACACTGACACAGTGGGCCACACTGTAACAAGTGGTAAACCAACCGACAACGATGCAGGCAGTCTCTTTGACAGTAGCATCATAAAAGCTGGCGGTGATTTCAAATTCACATTCCAGAATCCTGGTACCTTTGATTACTTTTGTCAAGTTCATCCTTGGATGACAGGTCAAGTAATAGTATCAACTAGTACTTCATCTACAACTAGTTCAAGCAGTACAATGTCAGGAAACATGTCCATGTCATCAGGTACAACTAGTACCACACCTAGTACAACATCCAACCAACAAGCAGCTCCAAGTGTTGCAGTAACTGATAACGTTACAGCGGCATCCACAACAACCAGTACACCAAGTACAACAACCAGTACACCAAGTACAACAACCAGTACACCAAGTACAACAACCAGTACACCAAGTACAACAACAGAATCAACAATCTCTTCATCTTCCAGCCAATCAAATACTGCTCCATCTAATACACAGTCTAGTATGAGCGGTGATCAAATGACTGGATGGGGAGTTGGAATTGCAGTAATTGCAATTATGAGTGGTATTGGTATCTGGTCAGCAGTCCGACGCAGATAAAATATTATCTTTTTTCTTTTTTATTTCAACATGAGACTTGAAATGATTCAAATTTTTCAAACAGAAGTTTAATCTTTAAATTTTTTTAGGATCTTTATTATTTTGGTAGCTATTGATTCTGCATCAGAATTTTTGTCTAGAGTACATAAAACTATCCCATATTTCCCTAACGGAACTGTAATTCGCTTTGCCTTTTGATACTTTGCCATGGCATAAAGCAGTGTACCTAATGTCCTAATAGAACGCCTACTAACCCACCTTAGGGCAGCATTTGCCAATGATTTTTCAATCTCCTCCTTGGTCTCAAAAACCCTTGTACCTCGTCTTGCCATGAAGAATGTGTCAGTTCTATGGGATATGGCTACAAGTTTTACATCCTTGTCACAGAGTAGTATTTTTTCGCAAATTTCGTTAATTTTGAATATTGATACCATATAATGAAAGCCAATTTTGGCATGTTTATTTCTTTAATTGATTTTTTTTCACAAACAATTAGACAGTATTTTGGTTTTTGCTTAAATGATTAAAAAAGGGAAAAAATGTGTTGAATTTATCTGGTTTTAATTGTGGTCCAGATGCCGACTCCACTCAAGGCAGCAGCAGTTCCCATTCCTACTATCCATCCTTCAATTTGGAGTGGGCCGTGAGGATTATTGGCGTCTGTATATGATACCTGTGCAAAAGCATGTGGAAATATGGCCACAATTGCAAGTAACACCAAAAGCCCAAGTATTGCGCTAGTTGGTTTTGTTTTAGAATCTAGTTTATTCATATGTGATTTATGTATTTGACAAATAAAAAATTCGCTTAACATTGTTCAGTAACAATTTTTGATTTCTATTATGTTTTGAACAGATAGTTTTGTATTGCAGTGTGTACTGAATTCTTTTATTTTATATTTGTAAAAAAGAAACCATGGGTCTTGCATCTCAATTTGGATTGGATCAGTCAAACAGCGTACAAAATTATTTGGATCCTTACTGTGTACAAATCTTGAACATCACAAGAGAGAATTTCAAATCAGCAACAGAAATTAGTGCTAATTCTAGCCTCTCTCTTACTACCGTATATCGAAGAATCCATCTTTTACAAGAATGTGGTCTACTGGAAGTGATTGGCAAGATTCGTTCTGATGGACGAAAATTCTTTCTTTATAAGAGTAAGGTAAGAGAACTATCCTAAAATTATCATATGCGTAGAAATCATCTAAATCTTAAAAACAGATACTGTATACCGTATGCATTGGACAGAAGATCTAAAAAAACATCAACTATTACTTTTAGGCTTGATGATGATACGATAAAGAGATTACGTTCTGAATCTCTCAGCAAACAAGTAAGTACAAATACATTGGTAAATCAGGCCCTTAGACGATTCTTAGACTGGGATTTGCACGAATCATCTGCAGGCTTTGTCTCACTAAGTAAACCTGTTTTTTTAAGAATTTTTAACAATCTAAAACAAAAAGATGTAATTGATATTGCTTCACATCTTGGAAAAAGTGAAATTCAAAACATTGCGTTATTTATGAGGGGCAAAATGGATCTCAAGTCCTTCTTGTCATGGTTTGAATTAAGAATGACCAATTCAAATGTGCATGTGAATCATGTTGAGGAAGATGACTTGCACAGGTATGTCATGAAACATGATCTTGGAAAAAACTGGTCTCTTTATAACAAAACAATTTTAGAATTAATCTTTAAAGATGTCTTTCACAAAAAAATAGAGATCAACATAGATAAGAAAGTAATTTCGTTTGAAATACGCGAATAATATTCTGTTAGGTAAATATATTGTAATTTGGGCATGATTTGGAAAATCGCTTTAATAGTAGAATTCTACACAAGCAAATGTGGAAAACAAAATATTAATCGAATCTAACAATGAATCTAAAAATTCACTTGACAGGTTAGTTTCAGATTATATTTCAAAGAATATGGTCAATAGTACAAGTAATCATATCACCAATAGAAAGTCCGACACTCAAACACGGAGATTACTATTATATCTATTTACTGGCACTAGGGGTAGTGCTAATCGACTAAGAATAATTTTGTTACTTTCAAATAGGCCATTTAACGCTCATCAAATCTCAAAAGAACTAGAATTGGACTATAATGCTATCCAATTTCATATGGGTGTATTGGAAAAAAATAACCTAGTATCAAAAACTGGTCAGCGTTATGGTGCTATGTTTTTCCTATCTACTTTCTTAGAATATAACATGGATGCGTTCAACGAGATTGTATCAAAATTTCAACCAGGTGAAACCTAACTCATGGAACCATTAATGACTGCAAGTACAATTGTTTCAGCCGCAAATATTGTAGTGCTTGGCGTACTAATAGGCGTATTTACAAAAATCTATCTAAAAACAAAAGCACAACTGCCACTAGGAATGATCTTTTTTGCGTCATTATTGTCACTACACAACATAATTGGAGTTTATGCTTATTTTTCAATGACTGATCTCTATAGTGCTGCATTGTTGCCATATTTTCTTGCAATTCATGTAGCTGAATTTGCAGGAGTAATGGTATTACTCAAGATAACATTACAATAACAGGAAACCTAGAATAGTTTTAAATCTCGAGTGTTTTAGACCTATCATATGATCAACAGTATGGTACTAGGATTTCTCAACTCTATATTGTTGCAGATCCCTGGGTTAAATCCTGGACCTTTGGGTTCTACAAATCCATTGATACAAGGTACTGTTGGATCGGTTTTTGGAATTGTTCTGATTGCAATAGGTCTTAATCTTCTAAATGCAATTATAAGAAAAAAAATGGTAGATCAAGAAAAAATCAAGAGACTTCTAAAAGAAACACGTGCATGGCAAAAAGAAAGAATGGCTGCATTTCGTGCAAAAGACCAAGAAAAAATTGATCAGCTTAACAAAAAATCGGCATACATGAACAAGATGAATATGGAAGTAATGCAATCAAACATGAGGCCCATGATGATCACATTTGTTCCATTCTTACTGGTATTCTATCTGGTTTTACCACATTTGTTCTCATATACGGTTGCACTGTCTCCAATCCCGCTTGATATTATTCCAGGAAATTTCTTCCACCTTACATGTACTGCAGAAGATATAGCAAAACCCGAACATGTCTGTACACAGGCAAATCAGATGTATTTGTGGTCTTGGTACTTTTTATCATCTGTAGCAGTAAGTGGAATAATAATGAGGGTTACTAAAACCTCGATGAGTGCAGATTAGAGAGCTGTACACACTCAAAATTTAAATGAAAATCAATTCCTCATGACAATGTGGACGATCCAGACTCGTGGTATGATGAAGGAAATTCCAAAATAAAAGAAGGCAACAATGAAGACGCAATTCTTGCCTATGACAGAGCCACTGATCTTGATCCAGGTCACATAAGTGCATGGAACAACAAAGGGATTGCTCTGTCTAGATTAAAAAGATACGAAGAGGCAATTAGCTGCTATGACAAGATTTTAGAAATTGATCCTAATCATAGCAATGCTTGGCTTAACAAGGCAAATGCTTTGAGACACTTGGCACAATCATATCTGGATAAGGCAAACAACGATCGTACCGAGGCTGCAAAACTTATCAATAAAGCCCTAGGCCTATTTGATTCTGCTAACAGTTGTTATGATAAAGGCGACACTTTAAAAAAACAAGCAAATCTGTAACAGACTGAATTTGATCGAGCCCGAAAAAAATTTTGATAAAACATGTTTTCTGTTAATTAACTGTTGCTTAACAAAGTACAACAATTCATTAAATAATGAGTATGACCATTATCATGTAGATGAATTCAAGTATGGAGACGTATTCAGGAAATATTGATTTCGTGGAACTATGTGAAGATGTTTTGCGCAGCAATAAAAACATACGTGATGTAGTAATAATTGACAAGCACGGTAGACCTTTTGAAAAAAAGAGCAAGACCAACCTTATCCACAAAGAAAAAAGTGAGATGCTGTTTATGGAGCGAGCATTAGAAATTTCTATGGGACGTGACTTTGATGATGATTTTGGAAAGATAAATTATACCTTTACCGAACGAGATAATCTATCCATGTTCTCGTTTCCCATGAATGAATTCATCGTTCTAGTTACAAGCAAATCCAATATTAGTCCAATATCTGTTGCGCGCAAAATAAGCTCATTACTTAGATATTACAAAAATTTTAATAATGACAAACCATCAAAAATTGAAATTCAAATTTGAATCTAGTATAAATTTCTAATCGAATTATTTTAAAATCAAAATCTAGGTGTAATTAAGAAAGTGATTTAAACTTCTTAATTGCCTCTTTTGTCAGTCTTTCCTGTTCCTCTTTGGATATTTTCGTGGGATCATCAGATGCCAAAGCCTCATTGTATTCCTTTTCTGTATTTGGCTTCATCTTTTTATTTTGCTCCATGGTTGAATAGTGTGTTTATTGTAATTTATCTTTGTTGGGCTGTTATTTAACATCGTCAATTTTTGTTATGGATTCTTTTAGGATGCTTATCTGTTGATTGGTCAGTTCTTCTTCTGATTCTATGGTTCTCTTCAAGTCAATAGTTATCGAAAATATCTTGTCATTATAGTCTATGTTAGGCACAAAGCCTAATTGATTTATGGATGTGGAAAATAATCTGATAAGATAAATTGAAATCTTTATACCCATTCCATGAAGAACAACAAACCTGTGTTCTTTCTTGTTAACAGTATGTGAATATGGAAAATTTGTCAGTCTGAGCCAATCATCAATCATATCTAGTGCAGAATTAATATCAAATTTTTTCTTGTGTCTTAAAACAGTAACCTTATTTTGAGCAAATGCCATATTTTTAGCAAGCATATCTATTTCTTCATGTGAAAATTTTTCTAAGAGTCTTAACAAAAAGGCTTTTCGTATTGGAATAAAATCATTATTAACGGTGCGCCAAGTCGCATATGTCTTGATTATACTTGAAGCAATTTCTGAAGATGATCTGTTTTCTTTTATGGCTTCAAGTTCTATCCTTTCCATAATATCTGGGTCGATGCTAATTGAGAGTCTTTTTCTTTTTACTTGTCTCATGTGAAACTGTTGAACAAAATATTATATAATGATGGTGGATTTTTAATCACTCGTACGGTACCAATTTGGCACTAATTGTTGCCCTGTGATAAATCATGCGTATTCCTTATCTGTTTTATCAGGTAAAATTACTTGGTAGGCAGGAAGATCTCTTGTTGACCGTTAGCAGCAACATGATGTGAACCTGCTTACCGAATTATCTAGTACTTGAAACATTTGATACTAAAGCATTTCTAGCTACGCCAAAAGCAAATTTTGCAGAAACAAATTAGATCTTACTGATGAATTCTTCTTAAGTCTTATTAATTATCAATAAAGTTTCGTGATAATTGAAAAGTATAGTATTTGGGTTAATTGGAATAATGGCAATTTCCTTATGTGATCAGGCGTGGGCAACCACCGATTTGGAAGCTCTTGGTAGCCCTGATGTTACAATCTCGCCTTCTTCTGGGCATCCTGGAACCAAAGTGACAATAACTATATCAAATTTACCTGATATCTCAAAAGAGAACTATCCATTTCCTGATCTGTACATCTATTTGCCATTTTCCCAACCATTCGGACAAAGTCTTCAAAGTCATTGTGGTGGGTTGGATTGTTTTCCAGTTTATACATATAATGATGCACTAAAACACAATTTGGTAAATCGAACTATTACATTTTCATTGCCAAGTACAAGTAATCCAAAACCCGTGTTTCTTAATGGCATGGAAAATTCAGTGTGTGATATAATTTTAAACGGAAAAACAGTAGAGCGATTCTCAACACTTTGTAATTCAAAAGATGAACCACAAGGTACCTATAAAATCAATCTTGCATGGACATTAGAAAGTGATCTGACTAAAACCTATGTGGTAAAAACAATGCAATTCACAGTAACGCAAGGCGTACCAACTCAACCTATTCAAACAGCAGAGAATGGAGACTTGATAATCAAGGAATATCAAAATGGTACTATCAGTCAATCTGTATTTTATGCAAAACTCAGATCACTTGGATGGAATGATGAACAAATAAGACAGGCGCTTGCAGTCATAGGAAAATTACCACATCAAATGGGAAGTTCTGGACCTGATATTACGCTACCTACAACTGACAATTCCTCTGTGTATAATATTACAAAAATAAACCTGACAAATGATTCCAAAGTTATAACTCCAATTAATGATACGAATGTTGTATCTACGCCAATTAACGGAACAAACATGATAAAGGAATCTGTCATTGCATCACCAGTACATGATGATACCGTAGTTTCACAACCGCCTGCCATTTCTCTTGCCGAGCAAAATTATTCATGGAACAACATGGTAATCATTTTGTCCATGGTTGCAGCATCTGTTATGGTTGTCGCTATACTTTTTACAAAAAAGATAAGGAGAACTAGAAGAAATGCCTGATGAATCATGTAGAACCTGTGGAGGTGAGCTTGTTAGACACTCAAGATGCTCAGAATGTAGGAAAATAATACAAAAGGTTTGTACCGAGTGTAATCTGAAAACGCATAAAGAATTTCATCCTAAATGCCTACGTTTGGAAATGTATCAAACAAGTAGCAAGAAAACTCATGTGACTGCCCAAAGTGTCATCTACAAAACACCTGAAATTAAAAAAACTAGAAAAAACATCTCAAATAGCACATTTTTACTTTCAGGCATAATCGTGATTTCTGTGGCAGGATTTATGTTTGGAAATTATTTGGTTCCAATGATATCTAATGGATCACCATCGGAAATTTCTAACAATGAAATGCAATCTATCGAGCCTACAAATCAAATACAATTCTCAAATGTGATCCAAAATCAAGATTCTAGCATGACTACACATAGTTCTTTTAAAGCACAATATGCCAACTGCCTTGGAATATCAGATGGAAACAGTCTTACTATCAACTGTCCTACGGATTATGGTATTGTGTACAAAGCAATAGTGAAAATACCTGATGATCTGATGTTGCAATTTGAAAGCAAAGTTTTCCATATGAGAAATTTTTCAGTATTGGAAAATTCAAATGATCTTTTGATCGAATATCAAAAACAAACATACGTGACTACATTTATGACTGGATGATTCAGTTCCAGAGTTTTAGCAACCGTTTACTTATGGCAGTCATAATTGTATCCGTTCGCACCAAAGGATTGCGAGCGTTTGGCGGAACACAATAGGGTGATATGATAGGACTTGGCATATTCTTTTTGGCATTTATCTAAGGAGCATCTATAAATCTAGTAAGGTACCTTGCTCCTGCGTTAGTATCTGGTCATCTAAATGGTCTGTGGTTATATCTGACCGTATCTTTCATAAGATCTGGTATTGTTGCATTAATTTACAGAATAAAAATTGTAAAAATTCCTATCTGGAAAACAATTCTTGTTAAATTATAAAATCAGAAGCATTAAAAAAGGATGATATGAGAAAATAAAAGAACGTGGGTTTTAAGGAAATATACTGCTCTAACTGTAAAAAAACACTTGGTAGGTACAATGAAAATTATTTTACAGAAACCCAACTAAATGAAATTATAATAAAAAACCATATCAAGTGTGTACGCGAAGGCCACGGGATATCTATTCTTAGACCGTAATCCTATCTCTAACATTCTATTTACCATGTTGATTTGTTATGTGCATAAAACATTGCTTCGTTTTGACTTGGATAATATTGTTCAATCAAACTTATAAGAAATAAGTTCTGCACCAAAATATGAAATTACTTTTTTCAATTCTTGTCTTTCTTGCAACCATTTTAATCCTTCCTGCTTTTGGGGATGCTACCGTAAACGAGGATGATTTTGTAGTAGAAAAATATGTGACCGGAATATGCTGCAGCCCAACTACCATCGGGTTTGTAGGAAAAGATATTCTTGTTTTGGAAAAAGCCACAGGACATATACAACTAATCCGTAATGGTATCTTGCAACAAGGTGTCTTGCAACAAACCCCTGTGCTTGAGGAAAACGTCACAAGTATAGGTGAACAAGGTATGCTCAGTATTGCAACAGATGGCAACAAGGTGTATCTATATTTTACAGAATCTTCAAAGAATAATGGGCCGCCTCTTGGAAAACGCATTTACAGTTATGATTGGAATGGTGAAAAACTTGTTAACAAGACTCTAGTCAAAGATTTACCACAAACCCAAATTTACCATAATGGTGGAGGTATGACTTTTGATAAAAATGGATATCTGTATATCATTGTTGGAGATGCAGGTCATTATGGCAAACTGCAAAATCACGTGACAGGTGAGCCTGATGATACCGGTGTGATTTTACAGCTGGTTCCACCAGGACCATATTATGCCATCGGAATAAGAAATAGCTTTGGACTAACCATGGATCCTGTCACAGGAAAAATATGGGATACTGAAAACGGTCCAGATTTCGGTGATGAGATAAACATGGTTCCTCCTAAATTTAACAGTGGGTGGGATGTAATAATGGGTCCTGCAAATAATACCCAGATACAAAACCTGCCAAAATTTGAAGACTATGTGTACCATGATCCGCAGTTTACTTGGTGGAAACCTGTTGCACCAACAGGTCTTGCATTTGCAGACTCTGATAATTATGGAAAATACAAAAATGATCTTTTTGTAGGTGACTGTAACAATGGTAACCTGTATAGATTTACACTAAATCAGAATCGAGATGGTTTTGTATTTCAGTCTCCTCAACTACAAGACAAAGTAGTAAATCAAGGCGATTCCATGAATGAAATAACATTTGGTACTGGTTTTGGGTGTATTACAGATGTAAAGATGGGACCTGATGGTTGGCTGTATGTTGTATCACTTTCTGATGGAACAATATATAGAATAGCTTCAAAAGAATTTGCACTTGCTCATTATATGCCATATGTTATAATACCAGGTCTTATTGCAGTCGGTATATCATTCATAGTTTACTTTAGATTTAAGAAAAAACTAGTTCATTAGTTTCAAATAAAAATGAAAAGAGAATAAAAATTGGTTTTTATTCTTGAAAGTCACTTGGTGTTGTACTTGGTGTTGTGCCACTTGGTGCAGGAGCTTGTTTTTGCCAGTTGCTAAAACCACCGTGGAATTTATGCATCCTCATTTCACCATGACCCATTCCAAATTGGCCAAAACTTTGATGTCCTTGTGATGTGTATAAGACACTTCCATTTGATGGGTCCACTATTACAGAATAGACCATGTTTTTGTCATCGATTACTTGGAAGTTGTACACTACATATCCTTGCTTTACAGTCAAGAATCCGCCAATTACCTTGCCATTTGTTACTGCGCCTGCTGCAGTATCTGCCGCAGTAGAGAACTTTACTGTAACGCTGGACTGAATCATGTTTTGCAAGTTTATGGAACCTTGGATCTGTGGTTGAGTTGAGTTTGTTGTGTCGCTTGCTGCATATACTGCGGATAATCCAGTAGTAGCTAGTATTGCTACTCCAACTATTATCGCAAGCAGCTTTTTGTTAGCTTTCAGAGCTTGTAGGTTCATACAACTAATCCTGTATTTTATTAATAAAGACTTGTGGCACAATGTTCCTGAACTTTGTTAGTTAAATGTGAAATATCACAAGTTGGCCATTCTTGAGAGGTAATTGGGTATGGACGTAGACATTGAGAAAATTCAAGTATAGGCGCTTGTTTATGATAACAATTAGGTTAGAACCAACAGATATTGCAATTATGAAGCGATTTAACAATACTAGATGTAAAAAATGTGCAACTGAACTCAGAGAAGGAGATCTTATCACACGGGTGGGAAACCATCCTCCAAAATATTACCATAAAGACTGCTTTAGACCGTATTGAGAAATTTCAGCAGTAACAATGTTACTATACTCTTAAGTTACCTCTCATAAAGGATATCATCATGGTGCAGGGTGCAGGTATTCGAGAATTTATTTTGCATGATATTGCACATTTTGGTATTCGTGCATCAGTTAGCATAATTTTTATTTTCCATGGTACATCAAAAATTAATCCAGGCTTTGGCGGTTTTCTAAATAGTGTTGGGGTTCCACTTGAAATGCAACTTCCTTTAGCTATTGCAGAAACGCTGGGTGGATCATTATTAATAATTGGCATACTATCAAGAATATCCTCATCAGTACTGTCAATGATAATGTTAAGTGTGATTTTTTATATCAAAAAAGCCCACAGTTTGTCAGGCCAGATGGGAGTTGAGCTTGAATTACTCCTTCTAGCGACAAATCTTTCCATCATCGTAATTGGTCCTGGCAGAATTTCTGTATCGCACATGGTAAAACAAATTCCGAGGTTCTTGCAATGACCATACCAGAAATAACACAAATCGGTACAACAGGAAAAATATCAAAATGAGTTATGGTTCATGAATATAGGGATCGAATATACATGCGCAAGGATATTTTGCTCAAGTTGTATGAACATGGGGAGCTAAACCAGAGTAAGCTTATGAGCTATTGCGGACTAAACAATGTAAAACATAAGGAAATACTAGACGAAATGGTGGAAAAAGGCATATTGAACAGGACTGAGTCTCCTTGGGGAAACAAAACAATTGTAAATTATAGTATATCGCCAAAAGGAAAAGACATACTAAAGGAAATTTTCGAACCATATGAGGAATTATTTCCAAGGGGTGAAAAACAGAATGAGTAACAAAGTTACCCAACTGTTTTTAGGTAAGGTAAAGGAGGAAACCTGATCATGTCTGCAGATAAAGACAAAGATGAGCAACACGAAAATCTATTCAAAATAATGGATGGTGTAATCTCGCAGATAAACCGAACAAAAAAACTATTCATTATAATGATAATCACTACTATGATTGTTTCTCCAATTGCACTGCTCATAAGCGCAGTATTGTTTACCCCGCCATTTGAGGACACAAATGAAACACCAAGCCAACATGATGGACGTATCCACCACTTTTTCCCATTGCGGTTACTGCCTGCCATAGTCTCCGCTGTATGGTTAGGCATCGGAGTACGCCAATGGTTTGTACTTTCTAAATGGACATCAAAATATGACAAGTATAAAAAAATGCAGAAAGAAATCGACAAAAAATTATCTGATGAAGATGAAAATGAATCAACGAAATAACTTATCTGTAGACATAACCTTGTTACCTAACAAGGTTAGACAATCGTTTTATTTTAAACTCGATAACTTTGGATGTGTGGAACAAAATGGATACTAGAGTAAGTAGAACAAGTGCTAGTGCTACAACATCTCATACTAGTCGTCTGCATTCAAATCGACCAGAAAATCTTACGATAGACCATTCCACACAATCTAGTAAACAAGAAAATGAAATTGCGCTTAAAACAGAAAATCTTTCCAAAGTCTTTGATTCTGCTGCAGGAAAAATAGTGGCACTAGACAATATTAATTTTGCAATCAAAAAAGGCGAGTTTGTATCAATTGTTGGTCCATCTGGAAGCGGCAAATCTACTCTGTTAAACATGATTGGTGCACTTGATAGGCCAACATCTGGCAAAGTCTACATTGACGGTATAGATATTTTTTCACTCAATGACTCACAACTTGGAATAATTCGAAACAACCGCATCGGATTCATATTTCAATCATTTAATCTCATTAACAGAACAACAGTTCAAAAAAATGTAAAACTTCCTGGAATAATTGCAAAGATGCAACGTGCTGATGCTGATTCTCGTACTATGAAGATTCTTGAGGCACTTGGTATTGCTGACAAAAAAGATCAAAAACCAGTGAATTTGAGTGGTGGTCAACAACAAAGAGTAGCAATAGCTCGTTCTTTGATAAATAATCCATCAATAATTTTAGCTGATGAACCTACAGGAAACTTGGATACCAAAACAGGCGAAGATGTATTTGATATGCTCAAACTGTTATCACACAAATTCAAACGGACAATAATCATGGTTACACACAATCCAGAACTTTCTGAATCTACAGACAGATCAATTGTGATACGAGATGGGAGAATAGATCAAGATGTCACTAACTAATTTCACTAGTAATGTTGGTAAGAAATTTGTTATGAAAGTAATAATTCCTATTCTGGCCATAATACTTGTATCATCTAATGTTGCACCGACTCTTACTGTATATGCTCTTAACCCAGGACAAACCACTACTGTTTCACCATCTGATTGTTTTGCGCCGCTCACAACTCTTCTTGGCCCTACATATCAAGGACCTGTAGTATTGGATGCATACTGGGTGGATCAAGGAACATCAAGTACCAGTACTACCGATAACAATCCTGTGAAAAAAGAGGTGGGTCCAGGAGAAGGTCCCTCAGTATTAGCTGTGGTGTTCAATAACAGGGGAACAATTGCAATACAATCGTTTACAGGTTTTCTTAACCTCCCAAATGGATTTGAACCGACCGGTGCAAGTAATAACCCCCAACTACTCCAACAATACAATCAGGCATCCAGAGTTGCAGTCAATCCTGCAGTTGGAAGCTATTATGGAACGGTAAATCCAGGAGACTCATTTACTGTATTTTTTGATATCAACGTATTACCAACAGCCAAAGTGGGTAATTATCCTACGACTGTAGTAGGAAATTATTATCAACAAGGTGTAATCGGACAAATGTGTACCTCAGCACTACTTAATGTTCCACTAGTTCTTCCGGGAAAAGTAGTTCTTGACGCATCATCTGATAAATCTGTAATAGAACCACAACAACAATCTTCTATCACCATTACAATCAAAAATAAGGGCTCTGCTCCTGCAACCGGCGTTGTTGCAACAATAACCAATCTGGGAAATACCAGAGGCGGGGGTTCCTCTAGCAATGGAGGAATTACCATATCGTCTTCAACCACACAAATTGTCAACTTGGGTGCAAACACATTCAACTTGGGTACAATCCCTGCTGGTGGAGAAACTCATATCAGTACGACAGTGTATCCTGGCACTTCTGCAAGTGGAACTACACAAGAAGTTGACTTGACAGTTACATACCAAAATGCGTGGGGCAAATTGTCCAGTATTGGATTAGTTTCTGGTATTGTTGTATCGCCAAATCCTCCGCAATCACTTAATTTATCATATCTTGGGAACTCTACATCTCCACTAATTACTGCAGGTAAATTAGATGATCTGGATTTTGCAGTAGAAAATAATAGCACAAACGAAATGTCAAATATTATAGTATCTCTTGTACCACAATCTACCTCTGTTTCCATAGTTGGTGCATCAACATGGACAATTGCAGTAATGCATCCCGGTGATAGACAAGTTCTTGCAACCAAAGTATTTGCAGCAAATTCATTAATCAACACACCAACTGCATTTACACTTACAGCAAATTATGTATCAAAAGGACAAACCCAAACAAATTCCTTGACGCTGGGAACATTTGTAGTTGGCGATATCAAATTACAACTTTATAGTATAACAGTAAACAGTGCTGGTGGATCTTCAAGTCTTTCTGGCAACTTGCTTAATCAAGGAAGCACTACTGGATTATTTACTACCATTGATCTTGCACCTTCGCCACTCCTGACAGCTGTGCGTGAAGCTAGAATTACAAATATGACCAATAATCATAACGGCAGTCAATCAGTTCAATTTGCACAAGCACAAGAAGGAGGTGGACAAGGCTTTGGTGGACAAGGCTTTACTAGACAAGGTGGGCCGAGAGGAAATGTTCAAACCCAACAATTCATCGGTGATCTGACTCCTGATTCTCCAATTCCATTTAGCATACCAATTAGAGGAATCAATCTACTAAAGCCAGGCATGTATCCTGTTTCTTTTAAAGTAGTATATGCAGATGATCTAAAGAACTTCCATACTGTAATATTGAATGGAACAGTAGCTGTGGCAAGTTCTGCTCCAACTCAGCTCCGACAAAATCAATCCATATTTGATCAAATGCCATTACCAGTAATATTTGGAGTAGGTGTAGCAATAGCAGCAGGAATTGCATTCATAATAAAGAAACGAAGATCAAAGAAAAAGCTAAAAATGTTAACACAAGGAAACACAGACATAGTTTCAATATTTGATGATGTGAACAAAAAAGAACATGAATCTTAATGATCTTTTTTCATTATCTTTTGAAGCTCTAGCTGATAGAAAAATAAGGACACTACTTACTATTTTGATGGTCGTACTTGGGTGTAGTCTTGTTGTAGTATTAAATGGATTAAGTGCAGGTCAAGCAGCTTTTTTGGAAAAGCAATTCAGTACATTAGCAGCTAATGTTATCTTTGTAAATAATGGACAGCGCTCATTCAGAGGTGAGGCTCCACCAACATCTATAATCATAAACGATGTAATTCTAAGTAAGATCCGCTCTCTTTCATATGTGGAAGACGCCATACCAGAATATACCGGCTCTGTACAAATAGACGCTAATGGAAATACCCAAAGAGCTTCAATCACTGCAATGGATCCTAACAAACTAACTGTGTTATTACCAAATGTCGATTATGTTGACGGTTCTTCGGTAAAACCCTCTGATGCTTCTGCTGCACTAGTTGGTGATACAGTGGCAAACCCGCCAGGAGCTGATATTTCCTTTATCACACTGGGACAAACAATCAAAGCTACATTTAGCTATAGTGATTCTGCTGGAAAGCAAGTACAAGTTACAAGAAATTTTGTGGTCTCTGGAATTCTCAAACCTTCTGGAAATAGTATGGTAGATAGGTCTATTATCATAAATCGTGATGCTGGAAATCAGTTACTGCACAAACAAAACAAATATGATCAGATTATAGTTGCTGCAACAACACCTGACTATGTTGATACAGTACAACAAGAAATATCAGATCAATTTGGCAAGACTCTAGGCATAACAAGCCCTACGGCAATCATGGCAGTACGAACTCAAACAGCAAGTGGAAATGCCGCCTTTATTCTGATGGTTGGAATCATTGCGCTTGTGGTAGGTGCAGTTGGTATAGTTACAACCCTCTACAATTCAGTAACAGAAAGAATCAAAGAAATAGGTACTATGAAGGCAATAGGAGCTCAGAATTCGACAATTCTTGCATTGTTTTTGGTAGAAGCAAGTCTGATTGGCCTGATTGGGGCTTCTCTTGGGGTAATTATTGGAGTAGTTGGCGGTTATGCACTAAGTATAGCTACAACTACTAGTGTTGCTGGGGGAGGTCCACCTACTCATATACCACCAGTCTTTGATCTAATGGATCTTGTAAAAGTGTGGTCACTTTCCTTGGTACTAAGTATAATTGCAGGGATTTATCCTGCATGGAAAGCATCTAGGCTGTCTCCAATGGTGGCCTTGAGAAGAGACTGATATTTGCACTTCAATTAACTATGACCCCCAAGTTTGATATACAAAAAATTAAACATGTTTATTGCAAACGACCCAATCAGATCTTACCAACAAATTTTTAGATGATGATATAGGACTGTAGTTAGTTTGACTTTGGATCTCTCTATTAAACAAAATGTTGAGAGCGCAATAAAAAACTGGTGTCCTAATGTGACAATATTGAAAAAAGGTGAAGCAAGACTCAAAAAAGTATGGAAATTTGAAAATAGCTCTGATTTCATTTATGGTTATCTTGTTGGTCAGATGGAAGGTTACATTGCTGGTTTCATAGTAGGAAAATACGGAAAAGTGCCTACAGCTGAAGAAAATAGAGAAATTCGTAAAATGGTTGAGATTCGTGCTATTGAGATACGTAACGTAATGCTAGGACAGGAAAAAAATATTCTAAAATAAAACTGGCCTTTGTCTATATTGTACAAGTACCTCGTTTATTCCAGAAATTAACATACTTAATGATGGCATATTCGTTCTATTTTTAATCAAATCGGGTTTTATTATGTTCAAGTAATGTATGTTTTTTCTTATCTGTTTTATTTTTTTTGTAGATGATACTGATGAGTTTTTTAGTTCTTTGATGTTTGCAGATATCTCACAGAGTTTTATCAATTTAGTTTCAATTGGTGCATCTCTGAGTTGCTTTGTGTATGTTTCTTCTCTGATGGTGTTTGGTAGATTAATGTCTTTTGATAATGATAATACTATTACTGCTATTTTGGAGCCAAATATCTGATCAATTTCATCAAAAGTTGCCTTTGAGTCATTAATTGTTTGGCAAAGCAACGCTGCTGATAATATCTCCTCATCAGATATTCCTAAATTTTTCAGTCTATCAGCTATTCCAGTCAGATATGCTTGATAAGTAATTTTATTCATTTTTACTCCGGCATATCTATTACTTAGAAAATCTCTGGCGTCTTGTAACTTGGACATTTGGTGGTTGCTTTTTAAAACCAACTTAATCGTTCTGTTTTTGCTGTATTACGATTATTTTTCTAGTTGACTAAATTTTTAGTATTCCGTTGTTTATTAAATACTCTATGCCTTTTGCAAACTCTTCATCAGTAATGGTTCCATCTGCCCACCACTTTGCATTATTTTTTATCCATGTTGGAATGTCCTTGGATTCTGGTGGTCCCACTTGACTATGTGGTACTATGACTATTCCAGTATCTATCATGTATTGTATGCCTTTGATAAAATCAGTATCAGTAATGGTTCCATCTGCCCACCACTTTGCATTATTTTTTATCCATGCTGGAATATTTGTATGTATACCTGTATTATTCGGGCCCACATAGAACGTATCAATGGAATTTCCAAACAACACTAAATCTTGATCAAAACGCTCTGAATTACTTGTAAGAACTAGCGTATACTGATCTCCAGTATTGAGATAGTATATCATGTCTGCGCTATATGATGTTGAGTTATCTGAAGAATAAGTGGTTGATGAGAAGGTAAGCATTCTTACTCCATCTGAATATCTCTCAATTCCTGCCTTTGAAATATTAGTTTGTGACTCTTGAGACTTTGATGTCATTTCGCTTGTAAGCTCATCTAATACCTCCTTGTCAGTATGACTGTTTATTGCTTCAAGCACTTGATTTGAAATAGTTCTGTGAAATACGACAAATGTGGCAAGCTGACCTTTACTGTTATCTGAAAACATGGCAATTGCGCTACCGGATACATCTGTGGGAATATTTTTTAATAATTTCCAATTTGGCGGAGGTTGAATAGAAAAATGGTATTCGGAATTTTTATACGAATTTGAATCTGCAACCTTTATGGAATTTGCAAATATGGATGTTGAATAATTAGTTGCGTATGCATAACTAAAACTCAACATTAAAATCAAAAATGAACAAAAAATTCTCTTTCCTGTAATATTATCTCTGATTATTCTTTGTAGGTTCATGTGTGTGTTTAGATGAATCTTTTCACAATTGGTAAACAATTGTCTATTATTCTAAGTACCTCAGAACGAATAACATTCTTGTCGATTGATAGCCAAACTGTGTTTTTATTAATTGTAAATGATATCGTCTGTACTTTCTCTCTTTCCTCCCACATGAACTGTACCTTTCCCAACTGCCTATCAAACTTGGCTGACATGCCAGTTTTTACTGCAAGATGAGAAAACTGATTTTGAGTGCTTTTTGTATTTAATAGTCCTTTATGCCCTATTCTTCTTTCATATGCGATTACTTTGCCTTTACTATTGATCACGGCAACAAATCTTACATAGTTACTCATCTTACGAATTGATTTTACTATCTCATGGGCATCTTTTCTATTCAATAACGTCAGGTTAAAATTTTTTATTATTAAACTATTGTCTCATCTTTGCAGTCATTAAATCATGTGTTCAAGTTGGAAGTGATGGTCTTACTTTCTCATTTTTATACAACAGAAATTTGTAATGTCAAAGGCGAGGAAAGTGCGTCTGGATCTACTATGCCTTGCCAAACAAAAATCTGTGCTGTGTACTTTCCAGGCAATTTTGGTTCCCAAGATTGACCTAGAGTAAGAATTTGGTTAGGTTCTAAACTCCCAGTAATCCATGATAAAGAGACTGTTATTCCACTGCTGTCTTGAACCTGCACCAGATAGGCAAAAGGCTGCTTGTTTTTTTCGTTACTTGTTATTTCAGAAACTATTTGGATCTGCTGGCCTGCTGTAACTCTGTCCAGTGAGGTTCCATTGGAATCAAGTATTCTTGGATTACTTGCAGGTGCTCTATCAAGTGGCGAAACTGTGGTACCAATTGTTGCAGTAGCATTCATTCGTAGTTCATCTGATGGTGAATATGGAAAAGGCAAAGTCCTGTCAATATATTCTGCTGTAACTGTATCACCATCAGTAACATGTAATCTATTTCCTGAAGATTTCAAATCAGTTGTAAAATACACCATTCCATCAAATATGCCAGTATCAGGACCAGTTTCAGTCATTGCTAATTTTATACCTCCAGTGTCACTATCTGACCAAATACTGGTCTCAAACTTGTCTACTGACTTTGGGTTTAGATTCATGTCTGGGTCTATTATCTCTACTACTCCCTGGGAATTTGTCAAATAGTTTGGCTGAAGCCATTTGATATTTCCTTCATTCCACTTGATTATAGCTGAACCGGTGACTGTCCTATCCCTTGTATATTCAAAAGATACTGTAATGCCATCATTTCCAGTACTTGGAAGAAATCCTTCTGTTGGGCCGCATACAGGTTGACATGTCGATTCTATTCCAGATGGATTTGTTCCTTGACCATCAACACCTGTAGTACCTTTTTGTGTGGGATCGCCAGTAAGTATCACGTATCCTGTAAATATTCCAGTATCTGCGCCTGTCTCCACTAGCTGATATGGTATGCTGTGCCCAGTGGTAGATACTGTAACCTTGTCATCTGAAGTAAGACCTATGACATCTATCATGTTAGGATCTGAGTTAAAGTCTGGTGCGTATACTGTGATGTATACTTGGTCAGTCCAGCCAAATACTTTTTTATTAAAATGGATGGGCCCTGAACTAGTTCCATCTATTTGGATACTGGTCTGTGAAAATGCCATCTGGGGAACAAGAAGTAAGGCCATCAAAATCATGATTATAGTCGTATTTCTCAAATGTATGACAATCTAGTTATGAGCCAGTCATAAACATTAAGATGATTTGTAGTATGACTTGAGAAATGTTCAAACTATAATATCTGTGTCATAGACGCATACAAAACAATCTCATGTTTTCATACAAAGCATTTGAGCCATAGATGTGAAAATACTCACACCGTTTGATATTAAAAAATGATGCAAGACAAATTCATGTCAACTGAAAACATATCTGTTGAAGAAATGTACAAAGTATTAGAAGAATTAGGTGTAAAGAGAGAAACACTTGAAAAACTACATCCAAGCTCAAAGACATTATCCCATTTGTATTCGTCAATAAAAAAACAAAACTAGTAAATTCTGAAGTTTCTTATTTGGGTTGTATTGGGCATCTAAAATATGGTAAAACTGTATCTTGTACGTGGGCCGATCATTGCGGCTATCGCATTGGTGGTACTTGTGCTGGGAGCTACACTTTTTGATAACTCATACCAAAATGTAGAATCTCTTCTGAAAACCAAATACGATATAGCACAATCCAAAATAATTTTAGCAGGCCAATCAGTAAATTACACTCTATCCAATGATCAATTAAAGGAGCATAGTGTCATTGTTATACACGTAAGACCTACCACACAGCTTGTAAAATTTGAAGTAATAGAACCAAATGGCATGACATTTGAAAAAGAAAGTAAAGATGGATTTCTCTATCATATAATACAAAAGAATAACCAGGATGAGAATTATCCTATCAAAATATCTAATATTGGGTCTGAAACTGTACAAATTGATGCCATGGTGTCAGAAGATCCATTTCTGAGTGGGCACTGTGATGCATCCTTTGGAATAGGGTGTAGCATGGTGAATCTGGCCATTGGTCTTGTAATATCTGGGATAATTGGTTTTATCGTAGGAATACTTATTGGAATATCTGACTTGAAAAAAGAAAAAAAATTACAAAAATAGAATATCTTCCAATAATTTTATCAAGGCAGAGATCTATAAGTTATCATGTCAAAAGACACTCAAATAAAAGACTGGGACAAGATGTGGACTGAATTTAACAAATCTCTTAAATCTTGGATGGATTCGTTTGAATCACTTCAAAAAGCAAACAATGAGGTGCAATCAAAGTACAACGATGTCATGGCAAAAGCCATGAAAGAATCTAGTGATAAAACACTAAATCAATTCACAGAAAACTGGCAGAAAGCAATGAATCAAGCTGGAATAAACGCATTCAAACAGTTTGGAGAAAACTGGCAAAAAGTGATGAATCAGTCAGGAATGGATCAACTCAAGACATACGGAGACATGATGAACAAATTTGCTGAAACATGGCAAAAAATGTGGAACAAATAACCTCTCTCATCCTGTCTGTATCTGGTATCAAATGTTATACCTGACCGGTACTAGGTTATCCTGTAAATGAAACCCAATGAAAACAAGATGCGACCTGGGCAGAATAGTACTGCTGATGATCTTTGGGTCGGGAATTTTGCCAATTGATAATAGTTGTTGCCAACTTTCTTAGCGATCCTAGCTAATGAACTATATGAGAGAAAGGTTTTTAATAATCGAAAATTTAGAACACACAAGTTGAATTACAAAGCGGTATTTGCTATTTTAGCAGTTAGTGTTCTTTCTATAATGTTGGCATCATCTTCAGCATATGCTGTAGTAAGCACAACTAGAACTAGCGAAGCAGTTGTAAATGAACAATCAACAATTACACTTTCCGGTGAAAATTCATATGATCCGGACAAGGAATCCCTCACATATCTGTGGGAACAAGTCTCTGGCGAGTCGGTAACCATTTCTGATCCGACTGCTTCTGAAATCACTTTTACAACGCCAGCAGTAGCTCCACATCAAACCAAAGATCTAGTGTTTGCATTATCTGTTTTTGATCCTCACAAGGCAACCAGCATAACAGAATACACGCTTCATGTTGTTCATGTGAATCATCCTCCTGTTGTTACAACAGATCATGAATTGACAGTTGTTGAAGGAACCAGTGTAAGTCTAACTGCATCAGCATCTGACCCAGATAATGATCCGTTGACATACAAATGGACTCAAACTAATGGTGACTCTGTTAAATTGGACACCACTACTGACCTGACAACAATGTTTGTTGCTCCTGCAGTTGGGGCTTCCCCAGAAAAGACTTTGAGTTTTACAATAACTGCTGATGATGGAAACGGTGGCACAGGATCAGATACTGTTACGGTGCATGTGCTAGGTGCATCAGCTTATCATATTCCAACGCTTAGCTGCAATGATATCATTAGAGCACACGAAGGCGGTCAAATTACACTTGCTGAAAGCGTAGATAATCCAGATAATCTTCCATTAACATATCAGTGGACTCAAGTCTCTGGAATGCCAGTTCCTCTATCTGGCGCGACAAGTGCTTCACCATCAGTACAGCTTCCGTTGGGTGCTGGAGGAAGTGAAGTTGCATTCCAGTTAATTGTAATGCAAGGAACAAACATTGTAGGTTCATGTGAACAATATGTTTACATTGCTCCACCAGAGCCAGGAAAACCACCAGTAGCTAACGCTGGTCCTGACGCAGTTGTTAATACTGGCGACTTGATAACTTTGGATGGATCAAAGAGCACTGGTCAATACATACAATATTCATGGGTACAAGTTGCAGGAGAACCAGTAACACTAGTTAATGCAAAATCAGTGCATCCAACATTTGTAGCGCCAGATGTTGCAATTGGTGACACGAAAGAACTGGTCTTCACCTTAACTGTGAATAATGCATTTGGTAAAGATGCTGCATCGGTTCACATATTGGTAGTACATAAGAACCAATCACCAGATGCAATAATCGTACTGAAATAGTGTTTTAAACACTACCATAACTTCCCTTTTGTAAATACTCTAAATTGCTTAGTAGAACCGATGTGATCGGTTTAATTAAAACCCGATAATATTTTCATTTGATGAAAAAAGGACTTGTAGTCTTTGCTACATTGTTGATTTTTAATATTGTCGTACTATCGATAAATAACGCAGATGCAAAAACCCAAGTTCAAACAATTATTCCAACTGATCTAGTTGCTACTGCGGTATCTCCTACGCAAATTGATCTACACTGGAATGCTCCTACGCAAAACTATGGCAAAGTCATTACCGGATATAAGATTGAAGAGAGACTTTCTAGTGGGGCATATTATGTTTTAGTTGAAAACACTGGTAGTACTATTACTGTATATTCTATCACTGGACTAACTACTGGCAAGACGTATGCTTATAGGGTGTCAGCCGTGTATTCTGATGATACCAGTACTGATCCATCAAATACTGCATATGCAACTCCAACTACAGACTCGACCTCATCAATGCCATCCTCATCTCCAACTGGGCAAGAAACTAACGTAAAATTTGATTTTACGCCATCTGATGGAACCACATTGGTAGGTACTGTAATAACAAGAATAGATTACCAACAACTTCAATACGAAAAAGATCCTCGAAGTCTAATTACTAACGTAGTTTCAACTCTACAATCAATAAATAACAACCTCAAAGGCATACTGGCATATCAAAACTCTCACTTGAGTGATGATACAGTCCCAGGGCCGCTTGTTGCAAAAGCAGTCTCTCCAACTCAGATAGATTTGTCATGGTTAGAACCAATAGAAAAATACAGCAAAGTTATCATTGGATATAAAATTGAATGGAAACGAGCACCAGGAGATTATGTAGATGTAGATGATAACACTGGAAATAGAACTACAAAATATTCTGTTTATCCGTTATCTCCTGGAACAACCTATACTTATCGTGTATCGGCAATCTATAATGACAACACACGAACTAACCCATCTAATGAAGCAACTACTACTACCATGTTGGTTCAACAATATCAGTCTAACACAACAACAATTACACCACCAGCAAATAAAAATACAAGTACCAGTACATCAAATCAACAACAAAATAATCCGGTGTCTCAACCTACTCAGAATAATGTTAAATTTGATTTAATGGCTCCAGATGGAACCAATCTAAATGGCGTAATTTTAACACAGGCAGATTATCAACAGTTTATAGTGATCAAAGATCCTCGAAGTATGATATCTAATGTAATGCAAACATCTGATACAATAAACAATAGCCTTGCAGGCCTTATCAGATTCCAAGACATTCATGTTCCAAAACCGACTATTATACAACCAACTGTAACCACGCCTGCGCCAGACTCTTCACATCAGGATAATTCACTTGTCCAAGGTGTTGCTACATATGTCATAGCGTTACTCTCTGTAGGAGCAATTACTTGGTTTGCCCGAACAAAGATTGCTAAAAAAATATCAAAGGAGTATCATTTTACGCTAGAAAAATACCAGGAAGGTGACAATCTGTATGTTAGAATTAGAAATAGCGGAGAAACCATAGAGAACTCGGTAATATTTTGCGAAAAAGAAGCATGTGTATGGACTGATACCAATACTAGCAAACCAAGACATATCTATGAAGGTAGCATCTCAGCAGTAAAGATTCCCCAAACCTATGTGGATACAAATCCGTTAATTATAATCAAGAGCACAAAAAAATCGCTACGAAAAACAAGACTTGATGATATGGCCTCTGGCTAAAAAATTTGTTAAACAAAAATTTGTGTGTCTAGGTTCTCTGAACAGTTCCTAGACTGTTAAATTGATTCTGGACCTTTCCGTCAGCAAAGTTGTGTGCTATGTTTAATTTTGCATTCTCGCTCACTAGATCCGATTTATGCGTGGCGGCTGCGTTGTAGTATGATTGTAACGCCTCTTGTATTGAACCGCCATTTTGTAACACTGCACTCATGGCAAGCTTTGCTTGCATGACTTTGTTTTGGGTGTAACTGAACTCATCCCAGAATAAGCTCTTTGTTGAGTTATCTACTTGGCTAACAAAACCGGCGTATGCATTTTGCGGTGTACTTAGATTATTTGAATTATGCATGCTTGCCAAGTCTGCTTGAAGATACTCATTTGCAATCTTGCGTTGCTGTTCAATGAATTGTTGCTGTTGATCGATTATCTGTTGTCTTTGTTGTGTTGCAGCGTAATTTTGCTTGAACAATTCTATGTTGCATAATATTCTCACCGAAGCCGGATCGTTAATCAAATTACTGCTTGCCTTTATCTTTGCTCCATTGGGACAAGTTGCTCCTGTCTCTGCCCACGCAGACCCAAAACCGCTTATGGCAAACAAAAGCATTCCTATTCCAGCTATTGCGGCTATTTGCATCTTGTTTTTTTTGCTGATTCTAGTCTTAGAATCATAATCATATTTTGACACGTTTTCTGTTTTCTCTTTGTTCATTCTCTTCATTTCACCTCCTAGATTCTCCCGACAACACTTTGGTTGTTTCGTCCGAATTTCACGGACTCGTCAGGGGATTTTTGTCTGTCATATTGTCAATATAGCTTGAACGACTTGTTCTGTGGCATCAGTTATGCCTTCTTTGAGAATTGCACTGATGACTTTCTTGTACCCACTACATCTTTCTGAATGTACGAGTAGGTGTTTTGTACAAAAATTGCTTCCACATTTTGTACAAAGTCTGAAGCATTTTTGACCACATATACAACATTTTGTGTCTTCTGTTTTTTCAATTGTCGGAGTTGTTGTCATGATATTAATTGGCTGAAAAATTATAAATCAATTTGAACACATTTTGCAACAGAAATGTTGTGATGATTCTGTGCACAATTTTTCATAAATATTGTTTCTAGTATGGCAAAACAACATTTTTGCGACAAATTTGTAGTAAATGTTTTTAATAATACTATGCAGTTTGGTGAGTATGGTAGGTAGAGTAATCGAAAATAATGAAGGCACAGTACCAATGAAAAACATGACCAAAAATGGTATAAGCCCTTTAGATGTACTCATATTGCATGTTTTACAAAGCGGGGCAACGCCTGATACTGCAAATAAAGAACTTGAAAAACGTGGATATGTTTTGTCACGTGATAGTGTAAAAAACCGTATCGATAAATTGATAAAAAAAGGTGTTATAGTTGAACACAATCATTCCGAGGATAGTAAAAGAGACGATAAAATAAAATGGATACTTGTAGACCCAAGTAAGTTATTTGATAACCAATGGTACACCTTCATCAAATCTCAAAATCCACTCTTTGAGCGTAGGGTTATTCCATATTCTGAAATGTACAGTAATCTTGTTGAAATAAGCCATGAATATGATATTGTCACATCAATAGATCTTGTACAGGGTGAAGGACAAAATTACGACTTTATTCTAAGGATAGCCACTAACGAATTGCATCTTTTTGAAGAAATGGTAGAAAAAATCAGATCACTTGGTTGGGTCAGTTCAGTTGATAGTAAACCAATTCATGTTCTTGAGGGGATAGGTATATCAAAAAATAATTTAACCAAAGTGCATATGAATTACTTTTATCAACCAATTAAACTACCACCATTTGACTCTTATCTAAAAAGAGTAAGACAAGTGCTTAGAACATATGACGAATACATAAAGGAAGAAAGTGCATCTAAACAAAAAGTAGCCAAGAAGAAAGGAAGCGGCGATGTTGAGAATGCATAGAAATGGTCTTGGCAGATCTTCAAAAAAATTCTTTGATAATTAATTGCTCTACATGTGGCTCAGAACTTGAGATAAAATTAACAACATCAATTAAAGAACAGACTATTCGATGTGGAAATTGTAACTCAAACTATTCATTCAAAAATGGATATCTGAATCTACTCCCGCCTGTAATTCGAAAAGAGATATGTAAAAAGGGAATGCTGACAAGAAAAATAAAAGATCATTTTCATATCGAAAATTTGACAAAAAATGAGCACGATCTGATCAAAGGAATAATTGCAAGCAAGAATATGGCAAAACAGTATTTCAAAAATGTAGTTCATCCCATGGAAGCATCTTGGTCGGCCAGAGCTTACGAACGCTATGAGGACTTGATGATTACAAATTATCTTGACTCTTTATTAGATGACAAAAAAGTGACGTTTGTTGACGCTGGTTCAGGTCCGGGAAGATATCTCATTTTGTTAGGTTCAAAAATGATTCAAGACTCGTGCAAAGATCTTAAAAAAAATCCAGAGACTGCAAAACTTTATCAATTTGATAAAAAATACGCAAATAATCTGCAATATGTAGTGGGCATAGATTATTCTGAGGAAATGATTTCATATTCTACAAAATTACTAAAAAAATATGGTCTTGGTCAGCTATTAAACAAAAAAATATTTCCAGTTGTGGGGGTGGCGCAAAATTTTCATTTTAACCCACGTTTGCTAGTGGATACGCATAAAGTAGTTGTGTGTACATTTCAAACTCTTGGCAATCAAGAAAATGTGGATTTACAAGTAGAGATGCTAAAATCTATGAAGAATCTTGCAACTCCTCATGGTACTTTGATAATTTCCGTTTTTAATAAAAAACTCTTCAAGGATTTTGGTCTACAGAAATTCTATGGAAGGGAAGTACGGAGAACCGTAGGTGAAATAATCAACACAAAAGATGACATAGAAAACGCTGTACTTAGAACAAGTAAAGGAGTCTACTCTAAATGGTTCTCAAAAAAGGATCTTGACTCTTTACTTTTAAAATCTGGCATATCAAAATTCAAAATTATGGATGAAAGTAACATTGAACCAATATCTGGTTTTGAGGAATATCTTGATATTGACGAACAAAAAAATCAAGTTTTCCCACGCGCGATAATTGCAATAGCTGAAATCTAAACCTCGCTAATCGCTTTTATCTGGGATAGTTTTTGCATTTTGTGTTGTCTGAAGATCTAGTGAACGCAATACAGCAGCTTTTGATATTGGGAAAAGGTGATTCTGGAAGGTTGGAATATGCTCTTGATTTGTTAAGAAAGGGGAGAGCATTGCCCGAATCTGATCAAAAATATCTGCAAAATATTATATCATTATACCTTGGCTCAAAAGAACCAGAACTTTATCAAAAAAACATGGAATCTACAGTAGAACAATTGCATCAAGAGATACAACGTTTGAATGAAAAAATTGACAAATTTGAAAAACAAGGTTTTGAAAAATATGTTGGTAGAAAAACTATTCTTTTTTTCATTACCGTTTTTGTAGGTTGGAACGCATTACAATCATTTATTCAACAAAGTTTAGGTACTGTAACCTCATCTGATCTCACACAATATCTTTTTCCACTACGCATGGTGTTAAGTCACTACAATAGTGATCTTCCTTGGTTTGTATTTGTGATTGTCTTGCTAGCGTGGCCGTTTATAGGCTCAATACATCTAGTAAAATTCATCCAATCAAGAAAGAGATTGAAAAAGTAGCCTATTGGAGTTTAAGTCTATAATAATCCCATCTTTCTGGGTCAAATTGTTTTACAAATTCTATTGCGTCTCTTCGTTTGATTCTATTTTCTATTACTTCACGCATGGCAAAACTAGTCAAGTATTTGTAGCCTTTTGATTGTGCTTGCATATTGAACAAAAGCCTCATCTCCCTGCCACCTTTTTGTCCCCAATAGCCAATTCTAATTGCAAGTGGTTCCATGAAAACTGTATTATTCAAACCATAATTAACATCGTTAATCTCTTGACGAAGTTTGTATCTTTCTAATGGGCCACCTTTCGTAAATCCTATTACAGGTCCAGTCTCATTGCCCAATCTCAGTGTATTGAGAATTGTATCTTTATTCGTTACTGATTCTGCAAATTCATCTTTCCCAAACTGAAGTGGCTTTGGTAATTGGCCATGTATCTCCATTAGAGTTTTTACGAATTGAGGATCCATTCTTCTAGACATAGGTTCTATAGTTGGGTGAAACTTTGCATTATCGTAAACAAGCGATGCTTCTATCTGTATTTCTTGTTCACGTAATTTCATAAATGCTAAAACATTATCCATGAATGTTTTTCTCATCTCTTTTGGTAGTGCACGTAATACTCGCTGGCACATCTCATTATCGTTATTTAGTAGATCTTCAAAAAATGCAACAGATCTTCTTACTGTGTAATACGGATGCCAGCCTAGCGCATGTGAGTTTTTTTGTGCCATCTCCATAGCTTTAGGGAAATCTCCCAATGCATATCCACCTATCCTATCTGAGACAGACAAGAACCATCCTAACGTTCTGAAATGTTCTCTTTTTCCACTGTCGTCTTTTGTAATGCTTGATGTCATCATGTATGATTCAATTTTTTTCTCCATTTCTTGTTTTATGATATCACTCCATGGATATGTTGTTCTCAAAATCAACGCAGCAATTAGGTTCTTGTCTATGTTAGCATCTTTTAACAATTCATTTACTTTATCATCGGTTACAACAAATCTTACTGCATCTTCTTCATGTGGTTTATCTACTTTTTTCTGTGGGTCATAATCATGGAAAAGTGATGCTACAAAAAGATATGGAAAATCTTCTGATTTTATTTGCCCGTTTGATTTTTCCGATTGTGCTGCAAGAAGGGTAACATATGTTACTTCTAATTCGTGAATTATGTTGTGATATCCAAAATAATCTTCACCAAGCCCTTTGCTGTTAAACAAATCTATGGTATAATCAAGTATGTTAGAATAGCATGTTCTATCAAAGCCATTTGCAACCATGAGTTTTTGAATCTCTTCCCGTAACTGTATTGGGTTTTGATTCTGTAACAACAGAATTGGAAATTGATCTTGTAGGTTTTAAGTTATACCATGAGTGTCATATTTTTTAGGAATGATTTTTCCTTTTATGATGAATTATGGCATATGTGATTCCTGATACAATAATTATGCCTATTGCGCTAATTATTGTATAATCTTCCTGCCAGACTGCAACTAATGTTTCAGGCGAACTGACTAGGACATTTGCAGACTCTTGGCCTCCATGTCCTATGACCGCACCTTCCCATCCGACGAAATTATGTTTTAAGATAAAATCATTGCCTGGTATTACTGATATTGTTATAATACTTCCATCATCATACCATCCACTTCCAATTGGACGGCCAAAATTTGATACGACGTTTATGAAATATTGATTTTTGTATTCAAAATTAATCTTATGAATGTCATTTGTATTGATGTTATGTAGCGTGTAAAATCCGGTCTCATTTCTTAATATGACGTTTGTATAGGAATTGTCTGTCGACCATCCAATCAACTGCTGACGAACATTTTCTTGATTTGATTGTATGACATAAGGAACTTCTATGGATGTAACAGAATAATTGTCAAACCAATTATCATAAGTGGGAGATGCAGGAAAAAATCTGTATACATTAGTGCCTGTTATGTATATTGGATGCTGTACAATGGAATGGAAAACTATCTGGTGATCTAAAGTTGTTGTTACTTGTAACTCTAGCGTATCATTGCCTCTTGATATTGGTATGACTGGTCCATCATCAATAGAATATGAGTCTAGACTAGATCTGCTGGAATTATCTTGATCCCAGATTTTATTTTGAAAAATCTTTTGAGTATCATTGTTTGTTAAAGGAATGATAAATGATTTTGTAGGGTCATTTGCAAATATTATCTTTAATGTGTGGTTAGAATTAGCAGCATAAACTTGTTCTGTAGATGTGGGTAAAACAACTATTACTGTTAAAAAAATAAAAACCTTGAACAATTTCATCTTGGTTTGATCAAGCACAAATATTCTCCATATGACTCATTCCTATACCTTGTGGGAAGATCATTGCTAGCAAAAGTCAAATATATCCAGTGTTGATGGTGTTTTATGCGAATGCTCGCTTCTGTTGTTTTGATCCTCATTCTAAGTATCAGCATAACAACAGTTTATGCTCAAACCACTCAACAATTTGAGGTAAAGGATCCATCTGGAACTCAATCATATCAAGTAAACTATGGCATAAGTGGGGCAACTGTCCAAAATATATCAATTAATCAGAATGATGCTTCCCTCATAGTTGATATGACGTCTACAGATGGTGGCACCCTTACAATGTCTATGCCCAGAGCTCTAATTGATGCTAAATCTGGTAGTTCTGATGATCAGTTTATTGTGTTAGTAGACGGGGCTGATTCTGATTTTAATGAAACCCAAACTACAACTAGCGACAGAACAATTACAGTAGATTTTCCAGCAGGCACTGAACAAATCGAAATCATAGGAACGCAAGTAGTTCCAGAGTTTGGAGGACTCTCGTTTGCCATCTTAGCAATAGCCGTAATCTCTATAGTTGTATTTTCAACTAAAAGTAGGTTAAAGTTTAGAATTTGATCTGTACTGATTTTAAATTTTTTTTATCTGTGCCTATCTTTGAAGTTATGATTACTTGCCAAAATCAGAAAGCGCATCTTGGGCATCTCTTTCACCATTTTGTATGAGACTTTTTATGGTGTCTAAGGAAAAGTCTGCATCCTCTAAGAGAAAATGACTTTCTTCCTGTCTTTTTATTCTGACAATTTCTTTTATTATGGCACCGCGTTCTGATACTATCTTTTTGTATTCTGTTTCCAACTGTTGAAATCTTTGTTTGCCCTTGTCGTCAAGATTAGAATTTTCTAAAATATCGTGCATCTCTTTTATGATCTTGAGATATCTTGAAGTAATCTTTGACATTCGTACTGCATGATCTGTTTTATCAGTATGCATTATGTCCCGTGCGCGATGCCATGACTCTAACATATTTTGTGGTAGTTCTTCCTGATTATGCGGAAATAAATCTGCGATAATTACACGTTTATCGCATGTTGGTGATGAATCTATGACTTCACGTAATGGGGTATTACTAAGCAAAGTGCCATCCCAGAGATATCTGCCAGATATTTTTGTCCACGAAATTCCATAGAAGGGATATCCTGCCCCTGAAATTACATGATCTGATGTTATGTTATCATATTTACTATCAAATATTGAGGGTCTTCCATTTTGAATATCAGTTGCAGTTATAATTAATCTTGGTCTATTTGCTTCTTTTAGTTTAGAAAAATCTACATGCTTTTCCATCGTTTTCTTTAGTGGTGTTATATCATAGAGATATGGCATGTTGTAAGTCATTCCTGATGGGTTAAACCATATTGGGAAAAACATGTTTGGATTTCCCCATACTGCAGAATACATAACAGATGTGACCTCTCTTACTTGTTTTGGAAGAAACGGAGGAGTTATGGTCTCTGCCAGTGTCAACCAGAAATCTTCCAAGTCTTTTGCAGGTTCATCATTTTTGTTTGCAGCAATAATCGCTGCATTGATTCCGCCTATTGAGGTTCCTGCTACAATATCGCATTTTATGTTAAGCTTGTGTATTGCCTTGTAAACCCCGCATTCGTACGCCCCTAACGAGCCGCCCCCTTGAAAAATCAATACATTTTCTTCACAAAACTTCTCTTTTGCCATACGTACAACTTGATGGCAGTAGCGTCATATAGTAATTATGCTCTTTTCCACCAATTGGAATCCAAATCAATGTGATTTTACCCAATTGCATATCAAAGTAATTACCTTCATTCTATCCTCTTCAGAATATGCATCATCCTGGTTGTAAAAAACTGCATGGTAAAACCAATGGTCACAATCTAAAATTTCAATTTTTTTGTCTTTGCTTTTGACTAACTTATAAAATGCTTCTGAGACTTGGGGGTAGACATTCTTGTCTTTTTTACCATGGATGATTAACAAAGGCGCATCAACATCTGATAAATTTGCTATTTTTGTATTTTTTAAAGCAAGAACGTCTACTATGTATCTATATGAGTAAGCAAAGTTAAGTTTCTTGTCTCTTGTCATCTGTTCAATTTCTTTTCCGCCAACCTTTAGAAAATTAGGTAAGTTTGTTGCATGCATTTTAGTTTTTGGACTAAATATTTTCCGCAACAAAAGGTACATAAAATAAGTATTTGATGGTTCAAGCCCACTTCTTTTTTTAATTGATGGTATCCTTATGTATGGTGATAGTAGAATCATGCCATCTATGTTCCTAAATCTATGGTCACACCATAAACCATAGGTACAACCTAAACTGTGCGCTAATATGTAGACCTTATGATCACGTTTCAAATCATTAATAATTTCATTTATTGAGGAAAGGGCCTTCTCAAAATCAGGGTCTCCCTTTTCCCCGTATGATTCTCCATGTCCTGGTAAATCTATACTACATACATTAAATCCGTTTTTAGCTAATTCGATGCTTAAATAATTAAAAATTCTACAATCGCTACAAAAACCGTGAATGCACAGTATGGTTTTATTTGACGTTTCTTTTGGGAAATTAAATATGGCGTTTATTTTTCCATTGCGTGTCTCAATCACTTTTTTATCCATGATGTATTCTGACAATATCTATTAATCTGAATATGATATTTAGGTGTGTGACAGATGTCAAATCATCTTTTTCCCAATTATGCTAAAAAGCCTTGAATATATGACAAAACTATGAGGATCCTTGGACATGTTTTTTAGATCATTAAACATTTTTTGATATTCTGTTGCAGTCATTAAACCAGTATCTAGAATCTGATTTTTTAGGCTTTGTGCAATCCTCCACCCTAATTCATTAAGAGGTTTCTGTTTCATGACAAGACACGGTGAATAACATTCTACATGACTGTTCATTTTATTTTCTACAAACATTTTGTATAGTTTTCTACCTGCAAGTGGATCCCCTCCTGATTTTTTAACAAGATTAACGTATGCATGCCTTAATATTTCCACACTTTTTCTCCGAGGATATGATAACCACGAATCTGGAGCATGATCTAATTCCTGAATTATTATAGTGCCGCCTCTCTTAGTCATTTGCAACATTGATTTTAATGCAGCAGATTTGTTAGCTAAATGTACAAACATGAATCTAGAGTATGTAAGATCAAATTTTTCTGAAAATAGATGATTATGTTTTGTTATGTCGTGATAGATAAAAGATGTATTTTTATTTTTTATATTTGATTTACAATATTTTACATAATTTTCATTTATGTCCATACCTATCACTCTTCCTTTTTCACCTACCAACTTACCGATCACTTTTGTTACGTATCCTGGCCCGCAACCTATGTCTGCGCATACACTGCCATTTTTTATACCAGCTTTTTTTAGTGCGTCTGTAGCCATTGGTTCAAAAAGTGATGATTGAAGTTCTAACCGTTTTATTTCATTTGTTGTATTTCCTAAGACATATCTGTTCTTCAAAACATCGCCTGTGTTATACCAACAAAACTGTTTAATTATTATCGATTTTGGTTAGCGATTTTTCCATATTGCTTTTTTATTTACTTAGATACTATCATAACTAATTTAATCATACAAAATTTCATAATTTTTTCTTAATTTGATATAATAATTTTATATAATGGTACGTACTTTCTAAAAAGTTATAATATACAGATATAAATGTCCTAATATGGAGAATACTCTAATTAGTTTCCCATTCTTAGTGAAAAGTGGTGTGCAGTAATGTCTATAGCTATTGCCATCTTTGAATCTAAAGTATACCGTGTGATAAAATCCATAACTTCGCTGATAAAATCAAGGACTCTAGTCTATGTATTTGCCATTGTGTCATTAGGCACATTTCTTATTTCCTCAGGACCTCAAGTTCCGAATTTGTTGGTTATGTCAGAACTAGTTTTTTCTGTCTATTTTTTGGCATTGGCTACTTACTTGTACAATGATCTTACGGATTACTCAGTTGACAGAACAAATAATAGAAAAACGCCAAGTTCAGATCCTTCTAGATATCGTACGACTTTTTATGTTACGCTTTTTTTCTTTGCCATTTCTATTTTATCGGCCCTCGCAATAAATATTCAAACAGGTATAGCGTCAATAGCTTTTCTGATTATTGCGATAACTTACTCTCATCCAAAAACTCACCTAAAAGATCGATTTGTTGTAAAAACTGTAGCTACTGCGGCCGGTGGTGCTATCGCGTCATTGATGGGTTACACTGCATCTGATAGTATTTCTTATGCTGGACTGATACCACCTTTTATTGCATTCATGTTTTGGTTTACTCTAGGACCATTAGGTGATATATCTGATATTCGAGGCGATAGAGAAAATGGAAGAAAAACATTTCCAATTGTTTTAGGAATATGCAATACCTTTCGTTTAATGTATTTGGCAATATTTTCTATAATGGCTGGGATCTTTGTAATGTACTATGTTAACGCAATTAATGTCACTGGTTTAATTCTTAGTCTAAGCACATGCGTATTTACAATTTTCGTGATAAAACGAGTCTCAAAACAATATGAAAATAAAAAAATAATTAAACAAAGTAGAACTATGCTTAGATATAATATTTTTATAATTCAGTTTGTAATGTTTGTTGGATTAGTATTGGATAAAATTCAAGTACACAATTGAAGATTTTTTCTATTGATTTGCTATCTGTGGTGGGTTTGGGTTAGCTTTTTCCCATAAATCTGTGAAAAACGTCTCCATCTGAGATGCCAATTGACTGTCAGTTACAAATAATGCATTTTTGAATTTATTTGGATCGTGATTATCCACTAATTCTATTCCAACATGTTTTTTATCTACAATCAAAACACAATATGGGGTTTTAACATATCTTCTTGATATAGGTGTTGGGTAATATGGATCTGCGACCACTGATATTCGCTCTTTTTTATTCTTATCGTTAATTTTTGTTTTAGGTCCAGCTTTATCGAAAAATGAATCTACCATGCTGATATCTGCTAAAACTTTGACCTGTACACCCGCATTTGATTTTTTAATCATTGTGTTAATTATTAATTCATTAGTGAATCTAGAAACTAAAATGATCTCACTTTCAGCAAACTCCATAATTTCCAATACTTTTGTTATCATTTTGTCAAATGCCGAAATAATTACTGGGGATTTTCTTTCTTCTTCATCAATAAAACTTGCCTGTGGACCTATTTTTGAAATGAACTCCATTATATCGGTATCAGTGAATCTGGAATTCCCTTTTAGCGTGTCAATCATTTCTAGGTATTTGGAATTTTTTACATTGTTAAGTAAACCCATGAGATGTTTTTTGTAGACTAGCTTTCCAAAAGCTGTTTGTATGTATGAATCTCCGTGTTTTACAAGTAGTCCTAGATCCACTAGTTGTTTTAGTCTTGTATAGTACTGCTTCTTCGTCAATCCTATTTTTGTGGGCGTATCTAATTCTGATTTGATGCCTTTTGCTGCCATTAAGAAAATTGTTAATGCGTCATTTTTTGAGAGAATAGATAAAACCTCCATTACCTGATTTAATACCTCGGGACCATCATTAGGAGGCAGGCCAATTTCTTGTATTATTGAAGGACTCAGTTGTATGCTATCTGTCTTCACGTCTTATTCTCTAGTGAATTAGATATAGTCATATATCAATTTTGATACTATTTTTCAATATTTCCCAAAATAGGAGAATTTATAATGTACGGTACGAATAGTATAAGCCATGACCACGTTAATAGAACGCAGCAGAATTGTAAATGATACCTCCGACCTGGGACGGGCAATTGTAACCCTATCAATAGAGAAGGCGTTAATTGATGTTGGCAAACCAGTATATGCTCTAGTACTTGACAGATTAGAGACAGATAAAACAACAATACCTGATTTTTATGAAGATCCTGCATACCTACAACTTTTGCTAGAAGAACTGTTTGGTGCGGCACATGGGGAGATTATAAAATCAATTAAAAAATATCTAGAAGAATTTTCAGATCAGGTACAAATTAAGAATTTTCTTAATTCACTTAATTGATTATTTAATAACTGGACCAGTCGAATAAATCGCTAATGGAAAATCATTTTCCAACTCGCAGATTGCTTGTTTTCTTTATGTTATTTCTTGTAATACTTGATGGTGGCATAGTAAACCTTTCTTCTGTTTATGCAATTGAACCACTACTCCCGCAATTTGAACCTACCACCCATTCTTCCAGTAATCCAAACCTGTACGTATCAGCAGAAAATTCTTTTTTTAAAAATTATTTTGCCGGACCTCAAGTAATTGAAGTAATAGTAAGTGATCCTGATATCAATAGACTGGATCAAGCGTATGGTGAGCCGGATGTAACTATAAATGGAAAACGATTGAGGATGGCTCAAGCATCTGATGGTAATTGGTATGCATATTTTGCAGATGTAAAACAAGCTCAAATTGCGGACTCGACACAAATTAGTGGTTCTGGAAAAGGTTTGGATTTTGGTAAGTTTTGTTCTTCAACTAGTGCAAATATAGCAACAGGTGTAGATTTTTCTGAAACAAACGGGATCTCAATTGCACGAAGTGCCCCCGGTTCTTCTGATGGGCAGATTTCTATATCTAGCACAATTACTGCTACTTGTACCGGACCTGTTGATCACGCTGTTTCAAGCATTACTGGAGATAAACTAAACTTGCTTAATCATGTTGTTCGAGAAAATAAGACTTTGAATGTAAATGCGCCAGGAAATAGAGTAGGCCAAATAGCCACACCATCATACAATCAAGCATTCACTGAAGCATGGCCTGTAATACAACTGTACGACCTTTCTGGTTTTCCAACTCCGGTTACAATACAGTACAGCAAAGGAGGATCTGTACAAAGCGTCACACTGACTTTTGACCGAATTCCATCAAATTTGATTGGTATTGTAAGTAACAGACAATACTGGCCACGTGGTGGTCAAGTTCACGGTGACTTGCTTGATCCTCAGCTCAACATCGACCCAACTGAGGAAGACTCTTGGACATGGGGAACATCTGTGAGCAACACAACTCTGTTTTATCAGGCATTTGATAGAAGTGGTAACCTTGATGCAGATGGAACTGTTGGAATGCAAAATTTGATAGGGAATCTATCTTCTATGATGTTCAATCACAATGGTAAATTGACAGAAGATCCTGCTCCGCAAGGAGTAGTTGTTGGTAGGCTGCAAAGCAATGAAGTACAAAAATTATTCAAAGGAAGCGACGGATTTCTTAGAACAAAATCAATTTCTGGTCTTTCTATTCCAATTACAGCATTAGAACTTCAACCAAATGTGGGAATTTTTGGAAACTATGATGCAAATGGAAATGCAGAAATTGTAATCTTAGATAACGCAAAATTAGAAAAATCGTTTACTGTTAGATACAACGATATTTCATATACTGTTCTAGTCAGAGCATCAAATGCCAAATTGACCATGGGCTAAATATCATACAAATTGAGTTTTATTTTTTTAACCTGATTAACCATCGTAACCTTCATGGTTATTATCAAACTTGATAATCAGATTTGGTTTTAAATTAAAGATTGATTATAACAAGGCCATGACCAGTGCAGAAACTATCTATGATGGCTTTCTTGCCAGTCTGGATAAAGCATTAGGGAAAATCGACATGGAATTAGCACTCAAAGTCATGCTATATGAAAGAAAAATGCCTGACGTTCCTCCTTCAGTAGAACTACAAATACACTACAAAGATAACACAGACATATCAAAAAAAGTCGAAGAGTTGAGGACAAAATATGGATTTGGAGTTGCATCATATGGACATAACGAGGTTTTTGCAAAAGGCAACATGAACCTGTCAATGATACAAGGAATCTCACAAGATCCACAAATTGAAAAAATAGAAGGTTTGGCTTCAGTTGCGTCCTACTAGTATCTGTTTGCAACCTCACATCTGATGAAGGTGCATGAGTATATCCCATGGACTAATCACTCTGTCCTTTGTTAGCAAGTAAGGGGATTTCATACTCTGCATGATTTTACATGCCTCGCTTATTGAAAGATCATCTGATACAACTTCTGCTTGATCTAGACTGAATATGTCCGACTTCATATTTAGAAAGTCTTCTCCATTTTTAAGACAGTCTAAATCTCGTGATAATTTCTGTATGATTATCCTGTCATTGATAAAAGATTTTGAATTTGCTAAAACCAACTTGCGCGTTTTGTTGTCAAACATCTTTTGTATGATTTGTTTTACTGAATCATTCTTATCAAATGTAATTATCTGTTTTTTTGGGATAAGCGATAGTTTTGTGCTAATATTAAAGGAAATTCCAATATCGAGAATTTTTCTAGCCGAAATTACTGAATATCCATGATGTTGATTTGGTATTAATGCAAACGCTCTTCTTGTCTGAGACCACTGCTTTATCAAATCTGCAAATTTGCTCTTTGCATCAATTATGACAAGTTTATCACTCATGACACTTCCAATTTTTGTATTACTTAGAAATTCAAACGTCGCTGTTTTTAATAGACTATCTAAAATTTCTATTCCGCCTATTATTCCAACTGGTTTGTCATTATCTGTTACAACTAGAGAATCTGTTAGTGTTTCAAGATAATGTGGAAGAAGTATTGCCGCATCGCTTAGTGAATCCTCAACCCTGATGCTTACTGCAGGTGTGGCAAAAACAGATTCATGAAAAATTTCTTCCAATGATTTCTGTGATAGACTGCTCATATTCTCATATTCTCTTTGATATTTTTATGATTGACTTGTAGTGGATACTTAATTAGATTGGCTGTGATTATCATATCTGATTTTATTATGCATGAAATCATTTTGAAAGAAAGTCGATAATTATCTTTGATAGTCTCTCAGGTTCTTCAACATATGCTGAATGCCCACATCCTTCCATGGGTACTAGAATGCAATTGTTAATAGATGAGGCAAATTTTTCTGAATATTCAAATGGTATTAGCTTGTCTTCTTTTCCCCAAATCAACAAGGTGGGTATCTTGATTTTTCCAAGTTTCTCTGTAATGTCTGGAGCGTTTTTGAGCCCAAGAAGTGTGGATAAAAATACCATCTTTGCATTCGGCCTGGACATATTATTGACAAATCTCTCTATTGAGGTATCTGAGACTGGCTTATTTGGTCCAACCATCATATGATATGCCGTTTTTGCTGATTCTTGTGTTGGATATAATGCAGCCATAGTGTATGCATCTAATGCAGGAGTGGACTTTTTCATGATACCTGCAGGTGAGATCATGATTATTTTCTCAATTATTGGATTTTGTAAAGCCGCGCATTCTGCTACTATCTGACCCCCTAATGATGTTCCAATCATGCTTGTCTTTTTTATGCCCAAGGCATCCATAAAATCAAAAACAAATTTTACGAAAAGCTCTGGTGTATAATCTACTGACGGCTTGTCACTTTGACCATATCCTATAAGATCTGGCGCAAAAATGTGATATTTCTTATTTAAAAAAGGCATCAATGCAAGCCATCTTTCTGCATATCCGCCAAGTCCATGTAAGAGGATTAAATTTGGATCGGTTTGCCCAACTTCCAAATATCGAATCTTGTATTTACCAACGGTAACAAATTTCTCCTCCATCCGCTCCTTTGAAAGTTTTACAAACAAAATAAGCTTTTAGCGGCATTTGTTATGACCATGTTGGTAATGCCTTCTTACTAAAATGAGCTATAATTATTCACTCTTTTTTGGAAGCATGGATGAAATATGTTCCAAAGTTTTGGCATATGATGATAGCATTATCTTGACGTAATCATCGTATACCTTCATGGCTGAGATCGCATTGTTGACAAATATTTTTTGTAAATTGTCGACCATATCTATTTCAGAGATCGCATACTGAGATAAAACTTTGAGATATTTGTTAAACTCGATAATTACCTTCTGGTCTACTCCTATTTTATCAAGTAATTCTTTTTCTGCGATATAGCAAGTTCCAAAAAAATCTCTTGCAATGCGTAAATATTCTGATTGAAAGTCAGCAAAACTTTCAATACTTGATGGCAATAGACTCTCTATCTTCATAATGATTTCATCTGTGTTGTCTCTCATGGCATCGCACACGGATAATGTTGATTTTGAGTTCATTGTATCTTGAGATTCTGCATTACTTGCTGTCATGACTGTGTTTACCATTATGGTGTTTTTAACACTTAGCTAGATATCTAACACAATAAAAGACCAGTAACTCTATATGCAGTAACTGTGTTATTAGACTACCTGACATGACGGTTTCTAGGGAAGTTAAAAAATCACTATCTGAGTACAAACACACCTCTCTATTTTGGACTGATCTGCTATACCTGATGTCTAGTAAACCACAATCATTGATGTCTGTGGGACCCTTTAGAAAGATGGCTTCCAATGCCAAAAAAATAAGCGTACAAACCATTGAAATGAACGAGGAATTGGCGGAGTTCAATTCCCGCCTTTCTGCTTATTACAAGCAACTATCTGATACTTGGTCGCAGGCACAAGAAGAATACAATAAAAAAGTCCCAGAAATCCCAAACGATACTGAAAATATAGAGTCTTCAAAGCGAATTTGGATTGACATATTTGAGAACTATTTTACAAGACTGTTTGATTCGCCTGAATTTGCTGACAATTTTGGCAAACTTGTTACAAGTGAACTAGAACTTATGGGCCACTGGAACAACATCACATCTATTTTACTTGAGAGTGCTAATATGCCTACCAAAAAAGAGATGGATGAGGTTTACAAAGAGCTATACTCTTTGCGAAAAAGAATTGCTAAACTTGAAAAAATAGCAAATAAGGAAGGTTCGTAATATGGAAAGTGAACTTAAAATCAACCCTAAATTATTTGAGGAATTTTTACAAATAAATAAGAATATCATTGATGCTCCAAACTTAGCAAGCGCATTAGATGAAATCAATCTGGAAATGACACCATATGAGGTGGTGTACTCTGAAGACAAAGTACGCTTGTTGCACTTTACACCTCTTGTTCAAAAAACTGTCAAAACGCCGCTTGTAATTGCATACGCGTTGATAAATCGTTTTCATATTCTTGACATTCATCCCAAAAAAAGCTGGGTCAAGAATCTGCTAAATCAAGGATTTGATCTATATTTGATTGACTGGGGCACGCCAACTGAAATTGATAGACATCTTGGCTTTGATGACTATGTGAATGGTTATATGGATAACTGCATTGATTTTGCAATCAAGGAATCATTATCAGACACAGTTTCATTGCAAGGATATTGTACTGGTGGCACGCTTTCCACTGTTTATACATCACTTCATCCAGAAAAGGTGAAGAATCTCATATTGACCGCGCCTGTAATTGATGGGAGGAGAGACAGTACTGTTGTAGCAAATATGGCAAAACATATCGACGTGGACAAGTTAACAGAGACGGTAGGAAATATGCCTCCTGAGATAATGTATTACGTGTTTTCTATTCTAAAACCATTTGAGCAAGGATTTGAGAAATACATCAATTTTTTCAAAAATATCCACAATAAAGAATATGTTGATAATTTTATTCGTGTGGAAAAATGGCTTTCTGATACACCGCCCATTCCTGGGGAATTATTTAGGCAATGGATAAAGGATGTCTATCAGGAAAATCTGCTTATTAATAATGGAATGTATGTTGGTGGAAAACAAATATCATTAAAAAACATAAACATGCCTATTTTCACTCAAGTTGCAGTAGGTGATCATCTTGTCTCTCCAGAATGTAGTATGCCTATACATTATGCTGTATCAAGTACTGATAAGACTCTCAGAGTTTACCCTACCGGTCATGTGGGAATGATTGCAAGCTCCTTCTCACAACAAAAAGTATTACCTGAGCTTGGTAATTGGTTAAAAGAAAGATCGGAAAAATAAAAAATAGTTTTAGTTCTTGGTGGGAGTCCACGTTGAGAACCATGACTGCAGTATATTTGCATTCATCTCAGTAAATGATTTTGTATTGTCATTGAAAGTTTTGACGTTTTGTCTTGCTACTTCCATTGCTGCTAATACTGCTTTACTTTGTACAGAATTAGTCTTTAGGAACTCTTCTGTTGCATCATTTATTGTTTTGAGATATGTTGGTGGCAAGTTTGCATTAAGGCCAGTTTTTGTTGCCATTTCTTGTTGGTATTCTAATGTTGTTTCTACTGCGTTCTTGTATGCGGTTGCAAATTCTTGTTGTAGGTTTGAAACTGCTTGAATATACTGTGTTACATTCTTCTCTGCCTCTTCAAAATATCTGTCAACATTCTGTTTGTATACTGCGTAGATTTCTTTTGCTTCTGCTTTACTCATTTTTTCACCTCCTGTTGTGAATTGTACTTGTGGATAGGAACCACAATGACTTGGATTAGGTCGTTTTCTTTAATTCCAATAGCTTCTCTCTCTGCCTCTGGTATGGATATTCTTCCATTGCTTCCAACCGTTGTTTTGAAAGCACCCCATGATGAAAATTGAGGCAAGTTTTGTGCGAAGCTAAGCCAATTGGATAGAGCCTTTGAACCTGAATCAGCGGCATTTTGTAAGTAATCTGTTTGTGTTTTGATTGTTTTATCAGCAATCTCTTTTAGCGTTTCAAGCGGATTTAATTGATTTGTACGGCTCATCATCTCTCCAAATACTCTCATAAAATCGAACTGAGCTTTTCCGCTTCTTTGAATCCATTCTTTAAAGTAGTCTGCCGCATCAATTTGGCTTTTATTACCGCTCATTGGTAATGGTTACCAGCCAAAGGTATATAACTGTATTGAATGGATGTGAGACTATGTCCTTTAACACTACTAATCCGGCTACTGAGGAAATAATTTCTCAATATCAAAACATAACTGAGGAGGAACTAAAATCCAAGGTAAAAAAATCCAAAGAAGCGTTTGCAAGATGGAAAATAGACATCAAAAAAAGAAGCAATTTTTTGCATTTAATCTCTGAAGAACTTAGAAAAAACAAAGAGTCTCTGGCAAAGACTGCAACAAGAGAGATGGGAAAACCGTTAAAGGAATCTCTGGCTGAGGTGGAAAAATGTGCATGGGTTATGGAGTTTTACGGAGATAATGGCGAAGTCTTTCTAAATCCTGAATCTGTAAACACAGACGCAAGAAAAAGTCTTGTGATATTTGAACCGATTGGATTAATTGGTAGCATAATGCCATGGAATTTTCCTTACTGGCAAGCTCTGCGATTTGCCGCACCATCATTAATGGCAGGAAATACTATCATATTAAAACCTGCAAGCTCAACAATGCAATGCGGTATAGAGATCGAAAAAATTTTTCACAATATAGGGGCAAATGACATCTTTCAAACAATTGTTGCAAATTCCAAAATGGCAGAAACATTGATTGACTCTGATATTAACGCGGTAACTTTTACTGGAAGCAATATTGTGGGCTCCAAAGTGGCTCAAAGAGCAACATCACAAATTAAAAAATGTGTTCTTGAGCTTGGAGGAAGCGATCCCTTCATTGTGTGCTCTGATGCTGATGTCGAGAAAGCATCAAGTGGAGCAGTAAAGGGCAGGTTTATCAACTGTGGCCAAAGCTGTATTGCATCAAAAAGATTTTTTGTTGTAAAAAATGTTGCAAAAGAGTTTATTGAAAAATTTGTGCAAAAAGTAGAAAAGCTCAACGTTGGAGATCCATTGTCAGATTCTACCGACATTGGACCACTTGTCAACCGTGATGGTTTGGAAAAAATTGAGACATTGGTAAAAGATGCAATTGATAAAGGGGCTGAAGTATTAACTGGCGCAAAAAGGCTTGGAAGCAAGGGTTACTACTATGCTCCAACCGTACTTGATAAGATAAGCCCCTCTATGATGGTCGCACAAGAAGAAGTGTTCGGTCCTGTGGCACCGATAACAGTTGTACCTCATGAGAGAGAAGCAATTCGACTTGCAAACGAGTCTCAATTTGGGCTAGGCGCAAGCATATGGACACAAGATCTTGAAAAAGCCGAACGACTGTCAAGAGAGGTAGAATCGGGTATCGTTACAGTAAACAATGTGGTAATATCTGATCCGCGTGTTCCTTTTGGTGGTGTAAAACAAAGTGGCTTTGGAAGAGAACTATCAAGATATGGTATGCTAGAATTTGTTAATATAAAATCGGTAAGATTCTACGATCAACTAGTTGTTAATCATAGAGTAGAATAATAGTTTGTAAATGCGTTTTTTGCTTGAAGCATAAGATATTACATTTAATTATCTATTGTAAACTATTATTTTTCATGATTGACCCTGAAGTACAAAAAACAAGAAAACCAACCTATGAAATTAACCCACTTTTTGTTAATAGGTGGTCATCTAGATCATTTGAATCGTATGAAATTAAAGATAAGGAACTTTTTGCATTGTTTGAAGCTGCAAGGTGGGCACCATCATCATTTAACAATCAACCTTGGAGATTTATCTATGCTAAACGAGGCTCAGCTCACTGGGATAGTTTATTTGAACTCTTGGATGATTACAACAAACAATGGTGCTCTGATGCATCTGCATTGATGGTTGTTATTGCAAAAAAAACATTTGATCACAACAACGAGCCGATGCCTACTAATCAATTTGACACTGGTTCTGCATGGGAAAACCTTGCTCTGCAAGCTGTAACTCAAGGACTGGCAACACATGCTATGGCTGGATTTGATCACAAAAAAGCACGAAAGAATCTTGGAGTTCCAGATGAGTATGATGTCATGGCAATGGTTGTAGTTGGAAAACGCGGATCTAAGGAAAGACTACCTCCATCACTAAAAGAACGTGAAATTCCTAATGGACGCAAGCCACTCTCCGAGATTGTAATGGAAGGAAAGTTTGGAAACAAGGTTAATATGAAATGAGTATTTCACCTGATGTCAAAAAATTATTTGAAGACAAGAACCTTGCATTTGTTTCTACGTTGATGAAGGACGGTTCTCCTCAAATTACTCCAACTTGGATAGATATTGATGGCGAGGTAATCATAATTAACACTGCGGAAGGAAGAACAAAGCAAAAAAACCTATTACGTGATCCTAGAATTGCAATATCGATTGTTGAGAGGAACAACCAGTACAATATGGTAACAATACGGGGTAAAGTTATGGAACAAACAACAATTGGAGCTGACTTGCATATTGACAAGATGGCAAAAAAATATCTTGGAGTTGAGAAATATCCTTTTGCAAGACATGGTGAAAAAAGAATATTATTAAAAATCAAATCTGAAAAAGTTTTTCATATGGCTCCCACTTGATGCTTTTTCAATGTTTCTCAATTAGTACTACCAAACCTGACCTTCTTGGAAAATCATTAATACCCCTACTTGGGTGTTACTTTCATCTTGCCAATTAACACAGGTGATGCCGCATGGCTCATGATAGCATCTAGCTTGGTGCTTTTGATGACTCCGGCTTTGGGTATGTTCGAGGCAGGTCTTTTACGAAGAAAGAACGCTGTCTCAGTTTTCATGCAGATCTTTTTTGGACTTGCATTGCTTAGTGTAATGTGGTTTACTGTAGGATTTAGCTTAACATTTGGACCTGATACTGGTGAAGGATTATCAGGAAATCTTGACTGGAGATTTCTAAAAGGTGTTCCATCAACTGAAGGACTCAAATATGCTCCAACCGTTCCAGGTCTGCTTTTTGCCATGTTCCAAATGATGTTTGCGGTAATTACTCCTCTGATACTCACAGGAGCAGTAGCTGAAAGGATGAAGTTTAGTGCCTATATTTTGTTCATAGTAGCATGGTCAGCTCTTATCTATTACCCTCTAGTACACTGGATTTGGGGCTCAGGCTGGCTTGAAAAACTGGGAGTTGTTGATTTTGCCGGTGGTATAATAATTCACACAACCACAGGTGTTGGAGGAATTGCAGCGGCTCTTATTTTGGGAAAAAGATTAAGGTTTGGACCAGGAATCATGGTTCCACATAATATCCCATTAGCTGTTTTAGGATCTTCGCTTTTATGGCTTGGATGGTTTGGATTTAATGCAGGTTCTGCTTATTCAGCAGGAGGACTTTCCGGTATCACTATAATTAATACCCAGATTGCATCTGCTGTATCGGCTCTAATATGGGTAATAGTATTTTGGATTAGGACCAAAAAATCAAGTGTGATTGCTGCAATCAATGGTGCAGTTGCCGGACTTGCAGGAATTACTCCAGCTTCTGGGTATGTTGGTGTTGAATATGCTCTTGTGATTGGAATAATTTGCGGTATTGCATCATCTCTAACTGTTCCACTATTCAAAGAAAAATTAAAGATAGACGATGCTCTTGATGTTGGTTCTGTTCACGGTGTAGCTGGAATTATAGGTTCGTTGTTGGTTGGTGTATTTGCAAATGCAGCGGTGAACCATCTGGGAATCAATGGTTTATTGTTTGGAAATCCACATCAACTTGAGTTACAAGCGATAGGAGTTGGGATTGCAGTACTAATGGGCTTTGGAGGAACATTTGTAATTCTCAAGATTCTAAAAACACTAATTCCAATCCGAGTTAAACCCGAAGTTGAGGAAGCTGGTCTTGATATTGAGGAACATGCAGAGCGTGCATACTCTGATGAAGAAGAATATGGAAAGCTCTGATAATCTCAAATAGATTAAAATAGAAAAAATGACATTTTTACATTAATGGGTGGATTTGACAAAAACTGTCCTGTCTGCAATAAGCACTTTACAAGCTTGTTGGAATACACTACTCATATAGGAAAAGATCATAGGGATATACCACCGGAAAATATACTCAAGATGAACAAGGAAGATAAATGGACGTTTTCAAATAAATAACTTATTTTGGATTGAATTTCTTTAGGATTTCATCTATCTTAGAATTGAGATCTTGGATTGAATCCAAAGATGACTCGTGTTTTTGATCAAACATATCTATTTTTTTCAAGATTTCATCATGATTTTCATCTAAATCCTTGATTCGTTTTAGTATGCGATCCTGCATATCTGATGTCTTTTTTTGCCTGTTGTATATCCACCAACTGACTATGGCACCAATGATTGCTCCCGCCAGTATTCCTAGATACGTGGATGAGGCATTGGTCATATCTGTACAATCTTTGGTTATTTCAGGAATGCACCCCCACAAGTTCAAAAACGTGGTTAACATGATTATGCTGTACTTCAAGTAATGTTTTGATACTTTCTATAAGTATCAATTCACGTGATTGTGAAATGATAGTAAGTAATTCAATTTAAGTGTATCAAAAACATTTAGCATTTCTAAAAATTGTTTTGTAAGATAAAAATTTGAATTGTAATTGGGTTATCTGTTCATAATAAAATTTGTGTAGCAATGAATAGTTAATAATATGCTTCATGATACCAAAGAACTAAAAATGAAAGACGTACAGGACGATAAGGATTTTCTCCTCAAAGCAGACAAACATATTGAAGTAATTGGTACAGAAGATGAACGAATTAAAGTAATTGGCGAAGAACTTGCAAATGACACGGGAAGGGCAATAATCGGAAAACTATCACAACAAATTGCAAGCACAAACGATCTTGCAAAATCACTTGATATTTCGTTACCTCTTGTTAATTGGCATATTAATCGATTGTTAAGTGTAGGATTAATTAAAGTAGAAAAAATTGAGATGAGCTCAAAAAATAAAGAAGTAAAATACTATGGTCAGATAAAAAATGCTCTGGTAATAGTACCTCAAGGAAATTTGCCAAACGGAGATGCAAGATCAAAAAAAGAGTCTGTGCTTTTACGTTTGCGTCATTACTTGGCTAGCATTGCAGCATTTGTAATAAGCGGAACTACACTTTATCTAGCACAGGAGAATCAAGCAGTAACCCAAGTACCCGAAATGTCTAACATGGCAAAAAGTGTGCCACATGCTGCAGACACTCTGCGTTCAGCTGTACCTGATTCTCCATCTATTTCATCTGTACCAATGTCTGCAACAATTCCTTCATCTGATCCAATCATTATTCTTACTGCACTTGTTGGTGCTGCGATTGCTTTTTGTGCAGTCTTTTTTGGAATCAAACTTTACAAAAAGTCAAAAATGAAAATTACCAAGTAACTTAGAAAATTTTTTAACATTGATAAAAAATATGTGATATGACAGATAATGATAGAATTTTTACTAAAAAGTTATGTTAAATTTCAATTTAATCAAAGGCTATAAGCTGCACTTTCTATACTATGATATGACAAAAAACAGAGTCATTATGATTGCAATTGCAGCAATCTTGATTGTTTCAACTACAGTCATTGCTTACATGCAATCACCACAATTTAACGCATATGGACAACAAGTATCAGTCCTGTATCCATCAAGAGATAAAACAATCTCGGCAACTGGTAGTGCAACAACATCTGTTTTACCAGATTTAGTCACCGTTCAATTTGGTGTTGATACGGAAGGAAAGACAGCACAGGATGCAATAAGCTCCAACTCACAGTTGATGAATACTGTAGTTAGTGCTATGCAGAATATAGGTGTAAGCAAAGATGAAATCAGTACCGCGGGATTTTCTATTTATCCCGTGTACAATGATTCCATCCCAGACCAAAAAACTGGGATACACCAATCTGTGCTAGCAGGATACCGAGCCTCGAACACCTTGTATGTCAAGACAACAAAGCTGTCATCTGCAGGAAACATAGTTGATACAGCAGTTGGAGCAGGTGCAAATAGAGTTGATAACATATCGTTTTCACTCTCACCTGACAAACAACAAAGCATACAAGATGATCTTTTGGGAAAAGCAGTCCTGAATGCAAAGGATCGTGCCCAAAAAGCACTAGCTCCATTGAATCAGAAAATTATAGGTGTAAAAATGGTGAGCCTATCTGATTTCAGCTCCCCGCCACCAATTTACTATGGAGCAATATCAGCTGGGGTAATGGAAAAATCAACACCTGTGTTTTCTGCAAACCAGGATGTTTCAGTTAATGTGAACGTCATCTTTCTAATAGACGATCAATAACTGAAAACTCTTTTTTATTTTTTTATGTCCTATTGATTTATTCATATATAAAAAATTATATAATAATTTTAAAAAATCAAATATTATTCATATAATAAAATATTTTCTAAAATAAATTAAAATAATTGTACTGTAATATAAAATTCATATAGTATGAATGCGCATTAATATGGTTGGAACGAGCCTATGTGATGATAAATTGCGAAATGGGTTCAGAGGGGAATGTCATCGAACAGCTAAAACCGGTAACATGCGTTAAAGACATTCGTGGTGTGTATGGTAACTATGACATATTGGTTGAATTGGAAGGACGATCAATTGATGAGATAAGCCATACTATCTCGTCTAAGATTCGTAAATTGGAGAAAGTACGTAGCACTACTACAATAGTATGTGTTAACTAGATGAGTTTGTGGTATCTCTGTGAACCCGTCAATGTAAATTATGATAACCATGATTATGCTAACCTCTTTTAACCGGTATCACTTACAGCTATTACATGGAAATCATGGGGAGAGGTTTCAAACAGATAATTCAGGAAATGCCATGTTATATTCATATTTTCTCAAAGTTTGCTGGTTACAGGTTACTCCATAAAAAAAGTCCACTTTATGGATCTGCTGATATCATAAACGTGTGTAATTTACACTGTGAACATTGTTACTGGTGGCTCAACAGAAAGGAAAACGAAGAGCTAACCGTTGAACAATGGAAAAAAGTAATTGATGAAAAATTCAAGAAAAACCATGTCTTCATAATAACACTTGTTGGAGGTGAGCCAACCCTGAGACCTGATGTGATTGAATTATTCATAAAAGAATTTCCAAAAAGAATATGTATTGTTTCAAATGGGACCATACCGCTGAAAAAATTTGAAAATCTATACTTTTATTGGATTTCAATAGATGGTACAAAAGAAATTCATAATAAAATTAGAGGTGATCAAGCATGGGAGAGAACACGAAAAAATGTTCTGGATTATGTGACTAATAATGGTGAAAAAGCTTGGAAGGACATTTGGATTACGATGACAATAAATTCACAAAATTACAAAACCGTACCAGATGTAATTGAGGAATGGTATGATTATTCAAATAAAATTGGATTTCAATTTCATACTCCTTTTATGAAAAATGATCCTCTGTGGCTTCCATTTGGTCCTGAGAGAACAGCATTAGTAGATAAAATAATCGCAATGAAAGAAAAATACGATGATGACTATATCATAAATCCAAACAGTCAGCTAGAACTGATGAAGAAAAACTGGGGTGGAAAAGGAACAGTTCCCGTGGACTGCCCAACGTGGGCTATTATCTCAGTAGACCATTTGGGAAGAGAGAAACAACCATGTTGTATTGGAAGTGCAGAATCAAAATCTATGAAACCGATATGTGAGGAATGTGGCCTTGGCTGTTATTCAGTTCTGGTTGGATATGGAATGAAAGGATAGTGCCTAAGAATATTTGTTATTTTTTAAAATTCCTATTCTTGTAAGAAGTATTGCAAAACCCAAAACCCCAAGTAAAGTCAGAACTGAAAACGCCGGAAATTCTGGTACTGAAACAGATTTTGCAACAATTGCCGAAAACTCTGAATCTGCAAAACTATTACCGTTTAGATTTTCAAATCCTATTGTAATAGGACCTGTATAATTTGAAGGAAATGGCACTACTACTGTAGTTAAAGAACCATCAGATGTTGTTTTTCCCGTATTGTGATAAATCACATTACTACTTCCTTCTATTACGGTAAAATCATAATCTAGCGAGTTTACAGTCTTGTTTACTAGATAGGGATCCAATACCTTGAAACTGAACTTTGTTGTATTTCCAGGCAAAATCTTTGGAGGATCCCAACTCAAACTCACTTTGTACTGTGCATTACGTGTAAATTGTACTATTGGAAAGTTATCCTCACTGGCAGGTGATAGGGAATAGTTCATCTGTTGACTCGTGTTCTGAGTTTGATTTTTGATGTATGCCAATTCTTGTTTGTATAGTATGAGGTGAACTATTCTGATATCGTCTGAAGAATAATCATCTATGCTCATTGCTTTATCATCTAACTTTACACCATTAACGTATCCATTATATTTTGTAACTATGAAATCTCCAAATGATTTTGGTATCTTGATCTCTTGATGTACTACTGTAACCTGCCTCAGATTAGCATCTGACCAATCAAATGGCATGGAAAAATTGATTGTTTTTTTGTTTGCATCATAATTGAAGTTGTTTATTTGATCATAATATGCAATCAAAGTAACATTTTGTTTTCCATATTCATTATCGTACACCTGAAATTGGTTTGTTTCAGGTATAGATATAGCAGCATTGTATGGTTTGCTTACCTGATTGCTATATGATCCCATTGTGAGTACTTCTAACTTGAATCTATACAGCCCACCAGAGTTGAAAATTGGACCTTTGACATCGTAACTCCCACTATTTTGCCCAATCATGCCTGAAAGAAATCCTCCTTTTTCTTCAAATGTTACACTACCTGATTGTTGTGGAATTATGTTGATTAGAAAATTTCCACTGTCACTTTTAAAGATGTGACCAAACAATGCATTGTTTCCTTTAAAGGCAGATACGGAGAGTGTAACATCTGGAAATGGTTGTTGAGTACCTGCATCAATTAAAACAAAATTAATTTGTGTTCCAACATGAGTATTATCAATAAGAAAAGGAGACGAATTAATACTCAAAGTGACATTTTTACTTCCAATCATTTCAGGTGGCAGTATCTCACTTGCCAATCCATCTCCATATGCTAGAGGTATGAGCATGCAGTTTGATAGTATGACGGCCAGAAGAGTTATTGATTTGAACAAGAGATATGCACTTGACAGTTATTGCTCTACTCTAAATAAACAGTGAGGTCTTTTTTCTAGTTCTGAATAACATCCTTCTAAAGATTGGAAAGGGTGTCTGCTAAATTATACGCTGTTCTTTCAAGTAATATTGGATTATATTTTTGAATTATCTCTCGTGTCATGTCAGGATTTTTCAATCTATAGGACCTTTTGAGCTCAGAAATCTTTATTTCGATTATGTTGTCATCTGCAAGTCTGTTTAGGAATACAGATACAGTTGATGGAGACTTGTGAACTTTACTAACTATCTCATTAAATGCTAAATCTTGCCCATCAATTAATGATAATACAATATGTCTAGGCGTATCTTGTCTTAGACTTTTTATTAAAACTGATTCTTGTTCTGTTACACAAAGTGGATAAAATCTGGTCTCTCCTATACTTCTTTCTATCTTAATGGAACCGCTTTCTTCTAGTTTCTTTGCATGATAACTTAGAACCCCATTCTTTAATCCGGTTTCACGCATTATTTCTCTAAATTTTATGCCGGGATTTTTTTCAATAACTGTAATGATTTTTGATGTGCGGTCCATGATCAATCTTTCCTAAATACGCTTAATGTAAACATTCCTAATGTGCATAAAATGAAAAAGTGAGAGATTTCACCAGCTGGAAATGGTCCTAAATAATATGTATATTGCCATGCAGCATCTACTACATCCAAAGATTGTGATATTACTAACGCTGAAAATGCTAATAATGTAAAAAACATCTTTTTTGTCTTTATTCTTGAATATGCAATTGCTGATATGATGCTAAGAAAGCCAGCAAGACTTAATCCAAAAATGTGTACCAAGATATGAAAGATTTGAAAGGTATGGAAAATATGCGGTGCAATTACTGGTATTGCCAAAATTCCAATTATAGTAAACATTACTATAGTAAACAAATTAGAACGATTTTCTAAGATCCCTTCGTATCGAGACACACTATATAATCGTCGAATTTTCAATTTAAGCTAACTGGTACAACCATCGAACAACTTTTCAGGAGTCTATGATACTAGTACATTTGTCGAATATACCATCGTCTTTATTTTCTTTGTAAAGGATGTATAATTAACAGATACGGTTCGACTTCATTTGTTCTGCTCTTTGTAGCATGGTAAGATGCCGTCTGCAAAGAGCAGAATTAATTTATGATTGTAGAAATTTTCAAGTTACATAATTAAATCAAATCTCAGTTTTGAAAAGCACAGTAGAGATCCTTATAGCTTACAAATTAAATTTTAATTGGCTGTGAATAAATATGAAAAAATATACTCTGGGATTATTAAAAATATGGATATATCAAAATCACTAATGATTTTTTTACGTTATCGTTTGTTGTGAAACGAGCGCTTTACTGTATTGTTTCAGATGCCGATGTTTTCAATTTTGCATACTCGAATTTTTAAAATAAGTTTTACAAAATGTGTTAGATACGGCAGGCGGTTAACTTGAAGACATTTTAAACAATTCAAGTTTTATGTTGTATTTTAGAAACTTGGTACAATCAACGAATAAAGGCTTTGATATTAAAAGATCTTTTTGACTCTGTTAGTGTTATTTTTCAAATCTAATGCTGACCTTGCATAGAAGTATGCAACACCTATGAATCCTAGCATCATAGAAGGAGCAGCTAAATCTCCATACGAAAATCCTAAATTGATGATCGATGAACTTGCTTGTGCATTTTTGACTGGCAAGGAGGGATTTGCTGTTGTGGTAACTATAGCTATTGCATGTGCTCTCTGTTCGGCTAAAATTGGATGACCATCTGCATCAACAGTTAGGTACTGAGTAAAAGAAGAACTGGTAGGGATGGAAAATTCATTTGTGTTTCCTGTTCTTGGGTCAACCACCGCAATTTTATCCAATGTGTGTTGTGCTATCCATAACTCATTATTGCCGTCAAAAACCATTCCAAAAGGCAGGCCATTAGGGTCAAGATCATATCGTGTAAAGGTTTTCAATAATGGATCGAATTTGGTAACAGCTTTTCCATCATGTTCTGATATGAAAAGATTTTCTGAGCGTGGATCAGCAACAATTGCAGTAGGACTAGTAAGTGTAATGTTTTGACTTTTTGTAGGATATTCGGAAATTAATTGCATGGTGGAACCATTTATGTTTGCGATTTTTCCTGTACCGCTTTCTGCGATCCATGTTTGATTTGCTGATTGGTCAATATAGATTCCCAGCGGAGCTGAGCCAGAAGGAAGTTGGATTGAAGTAAATTTATTGTTAGCAATGCTATACTTTAGAATTTCATCGGTACTTGATACTGCAAGCCATAGATTCCCTACTCCATCGTATGCCAGACCGGAAAGAATTCCCTTGGTTGGTAGGGTATACAACTTGTTAGAATTGTCTGAAGGATCAAAGTTACCCAGTGTTTTGTTTATGGGATCGATATACCAAATAGTATTTTTTTCATCAAACACTAATGATGTTATTATGTTTACATTATTGATCTTGTGTTCTGTAAAGTTCTTTGAATCTAGATTGAATTCAAATATTCTACCACTTCCAATTTTAGTATCTCCAAACCACACTACGTTTCTTTGCTTATCGTATAGCGGAACTAGTGGCATTGTTGTATTATCAGGAATCTTGAACTCTTGTACGTTTGCAGTCATTTGACTTGGTTGGGGTTTGAAAATTAGATTATACGTGGCAACAAGATTTAATGCATTTGCAGTATTTGGTGTACCCTGCACCTGCATCTTCCAATTTCCAGGTATGGTTATGGCATTAGTATCTATTGAAAAAACTCCTTTAGATAATTGAGTGGCATTCAGGCTTATTGGACCAATTCCTTTATCGATCTGGTTTAATGAAACAAGTACTGCAGTTGTATCAATTGGTTTTCCTTGACTGTCCAAGAATGAGATCTTGATATTGTTAGAACCTACATAATACGGATCTATTGCAATTGATATTCTATTTCCATTATCTACAAATCTTGTATCTGAAAAAACAGTTTTTGAATTGTCCTGAAGTGATAAAGCAAACGCACTTGATTTTTGTATTAGTTGATCCTGAAACTCTGTGGCAGGAAGGCCAGAGTTTACCAATAATGCGACAGCAATTATTAGTGCAATTCCAGCAGCAGATTCAATTTTTGCACTTAAGCCAAATCTATCAAGAAGTGATTTTGTATGATGTGTACTACTGACAGGCTCTGTACCAGTAATGGCACCTCTACTAATCGTAGTTCCCTTGTTTGTCATTAAAGCAAGAATTGATTTTGCCTTATTGTGTACAGAAATCTGATGGTATCCTCCTATCACTATCATGATTCCGGCAAAAGTAAGTTTTGCAATCAATATTTTTCCGTAAATTGAGGATACGGTAAGTGATAGATCGCCCTCTAGCAGGTAAAGCAAAAATGGTCCTGTAATTAGAACTGCGCCAAGTATTGGTAATACTAGGGTAGAAAATTTTGGTATCATCAAAGATATGATTGCAGATGGTGTATGATCATCTTTCATTTCTTTTAGCTTTGTGATTAGTATCCAATCGATATAGATGACACCACCAATCCAAATTGATGCCGCAAGATTGTGAAGGAAATCAATTATGAATGGTAGACTGCCAACTGCAGCGCCATGGCTGATTATGCTTGTAGTCGCAAGAACTGCAAATCCTGTGGTAAGTATTGAAGCAGTCCACCTTACAGGGATTTTCGAATTTGATTTTTTTTGTCTTGAATATAGAATTACTGTTAACACAAGTAATGCTGACGAAAAGGCCATCCGGATTAACCACGACTGGCCAAACTTTGTCATAACCGCGTCTGCAAATCCTGCATTTATTGAATATGATACAGCAAAAATCATACCAAAACCAGATGCAAATACGATTGCAGAACCAATTAACATTAGAGTAGAAGCACGTCGGTCTATTCTGGGACGGATATTGGAAATGATATTTTCAAGTCTGTTTATTTTTCCTACTGGTCTCCATAACCATAGGGTGGAAAAGGCCGCACCAACTACTATCACTTGACCTAGTATGGCAGGAAACCTTGCTAATGCATCTGGTATGGATATTACATCTGAATAGCTAACAGCTTTTGCTGTTTGTGATGGTTGTGGAGATTGTACGCCTACAGCAAAGACAAACGCATTTTCAGTTACATGACCATCTGTTTGGTCTAAGACTTTTGTAGAGACAGTATATACTCCATTTGGAAGCCCGGAAGGTAAAGTTACAGTAAGGGCAGTTTGATCACCATTGATGTACTGCACATCCTTGTTTTCAATTTCTTTTCCTGTAGGATCAAGAACTTTAATTTGACTATAATGAATATCCACTGGATCAGTAAATGTAACATCAATCTTTGATGGTGCTGAGCTAAGTGACTGTGATGGTTTTGGATTGCTGTTTGCTATCAATGCGTGTGCATAGGAATTTGGGATGTGTGGTATTGTTAGTAAAACTATCGGAGAAACAATCAACAAAAAAAGAATTAGTTTTTGTTTTTCTGATTTTTTCAAGTAACATTCAAATCGTTTTCTTACTATTTCATTCTTCCTAAACTTTTCAGTTTTTTGTTTTCAAGAATTTTCAAAAACTATTATTCGGTGTTTGTACTACAATCTTTTTAAATAACATGAAATAAGTTAGCGTGTGAAAAAATTACTCGCACCAGGGTTAGCAGGAATTATAGTTATGGGTATGATTTACACGCATCCTGCATTTGCACATAATTTTGGTGGAGATGAGAGTGCATCATGGCTTTCTAAAGTTCAAAATCTTAAAGCAGAAATGGCAGCTCTAAAAATGGATCTTTCTGATTCTAAAGCAGTAGATTGGCATGTTGATAAACTTGGAGAATATTGGAATGCTAACGATACAAAAGAGATGGGAGAAAGAAACCAATTATTAGCAAAAGAGATTCCTGATACGATAGATGCTATTACTGCAGCTGCAAAACAACCAAGTCCTAACGCAGCAGATATTCAACAACAAATTGATACATTGGGTGGATATCTTGACGAAAGCATAACTGCGCGAGTTGACAAAACAGCATTACAAAATGCTACAGTCCAAGGACTGGCAGTAACAGGTATCATTAGCGAAACCTTAGAGGATTACGCAGATGCAATTGGTACTGATGTGGACTTGAACAATATGTCAAATATTATGGGAAGCACCTCCGGTAACATGAGTGGTATGAAGATGGGTACGTCATATCATGAACAAGCAAATACCATTCATTTTGTAATGGACATGCAATCAGGTGGTGCCATGCAGGGAACATCTGATACTAGTTCTGGTACAACAGGCTTGCCAATTGATAATATTGCAGCATATCACAGTGCACAAATGCTATCATCTGCAGCAAAAAACTATTATGAGAAAAATGTAATGTCTTTAGCTTCCTCTGCTCATTCTGCAGAAGCGCAAGCTGCAGATAATTATTTAGGTCAACTAGTAGACGCAATAAATAACAAAGCTGACGGTAATACTGTTATGAAAATAGTTCACTTACATCTACATACAAATCTCATACCGGCATTTGGTCTTCCAGTCATGACGATGAATGCGGGAAGCGCAGTTCCAGAATTCCCATTGCCAGTATTACTAACTCTAATTGCAGTTACAGGTGTCATTGCAATCACGAGAATAAAGCGTTCTTTTAAGATAAAATAGAGGAAATATTATAGCCATATTATGAAAACACGAATTCTTACCATAATTGCCATTGTAGTAATAGTATCACTATCTGCTCCTCTGTCAGGACTTGTTCTAAAACCTGCATCTGCTCACATAACAAAAGCATTTGGAAATTATCTTGTTGAGGTTGGCTGGCTCAATGAACCACCTATGACAGGTCAAGTCAACGATGTGATAGTAGTTGTTGTCAAAGGAACTCACCTTGACAGTGGCAAACCTGTAATTAACGCACTTGCAAATATGCAATTATCTATAAAATATGGAAATGCAGTAAAACAGCTTGATTTTCTCCCAAGTACTACAACTAATGGTGAATATGACGCCACAGTAATTCCAACAAAAACAGGTCAATACAGTCTTGTATTTAGCGGCAAAGTTGAAGATCAGGATGTTAATGGCGAGATACCGCTTGATGAAGTACTAAGCTCTGATACGTTGAACTTTCCACAAGCAGGTGGTAGTACAACCGATACTGGATTGCAAGATATCAGCTCAAAACTTGGAACAATAATCAATCAACTCACAAGTGACATCAATGATGCAAAGAGTAGCGCTGATGCAGCAGCAAAAGGCTATGCTGATGTTTCAAAATCATTTGGCGATGTTAAAGATACCACTGATAGATTATACATGATTAGTCTTAGCGGTATAGGGATAGGAGCAGCAGGTATTGTAATTGCAGTGGTTGCAATAACACGTAACAAACAACAAAGCTAATTTTGTGTATAGATTACAGCATTCAAATCTCTGCATTGTTTATTTGTTCTTCTTTTTTCTGTCAATAAAAAATACAATTCCGCTTAACACGAGAACTCCTAATCCTACATAACTTATTGTAGAATATGTATTGCTCATACCAATCATGTGATAATCTGCATCAGAAATTAATGCTGAATGTGCAGGATTATTTGTTGGAGCTAAATCAAGGATGGTCTGTGAAAGAAAACGCCCACCTACAAACATGCATATGCCAATTATCAATATTACAACCCAACGTTTCATATTATCTGTATATTTCTAGCATCATTAAAACTTGATAAAAATGTGAATCCATGTCCTACCATGTAAAGATTTCATGAATGACGTTTTCATTTTTCCATGTAGTACATTCGACGAACATACTATATTTTTTATATGATAAGATAAGCTAATCAGGAATATGCAAAACAAAAAACATCTGACTATTATACTGTCAATGATTATTGGTCTCTCTAGTTTCTCAATGGTTGGCTCTAACTTTTCATCAGCATTTGCAATATCATCTGATAATGTACCACAAAAAAGTTGTATCGGAAAACATAACTTGGATCTTAGTGGCTGTAATGTAAAGGCTGCCCAAATGAGGTTTGCACAACTAGAATCAGCTGATATATCTAATGCAGTTTTTCATAATGCAGAATTTTATGCAGCTAATCTGCAAGGTGCCAATCTCTCAGGTTCAGATTTTGTAGGATCTGACTTTGCTTATGCTAATCTGTCATATACAAATCTAACAGGTGCAAACCTCCAGCATGTAGATTTTTATCATGCTGACTTGACAGGTGCAGATCTTAGGGGAGCTAATCTGTATGGTGCTAGACTGCCAGGAACCATACTTGACGGCGCAAACCTTTCAGGCGTTGATATGACAGGAATTGATGCAGACGCTGCAATATTCACAAACGCAAATTTGAAGAGCGCCATATTGATTAATGGTATGTTCATGAGTGCTGACTTTGGTAATGCCGACTTGACAAATGCAAATCTCAGTCAAGCAACCCTAACAAGTGGAAGTCTAGCCGGTGCAAAGATGTATGATGCCATTGTGGGTGGAATTGCTACTGGTGGAACTGATATGAGCTGTATTGGACACCCGGTATGTGAATCAGATTAAGTCTGATTCATACTCATAATTATCAGAACTGATATTCATCTACATTCTATAAAGACAACAAGTTTGAATCTGATTTATGGTTGACAGATATTCAATACTTGTTCCATTTGATGGATCAGAGTATTCAAAGCGAGCGCTAGACGAAGCAATCAAAATATCGCAGAACAGAGATGCACAACTGTTGTTGGCAATGGCAGTTACTGCCCCCAAGGTGGAGCCAACAGCTCTTGTAATTTCAGGCATGATCAAAGGTGGGGTCAACAAGGCATTAGACAAGTATGCAAAAGAAGCAATTGAAAAAGCACACAAGCTCATGCAGGAAAATGTCAAGTACTGTGAAAGAAAGGGTATAGACGCTGCCTACAAGGTAACCAGCGGTAATCCTTATGACATCATACTAGATTTGGCGCAGAAAAATCAAGTTGATTTGATTGTCATGGGCAGTCAAGGTCTTCGAGGCATTAAAAAAGTCAAAGTTCTGGGCAGTGTCAGTAGACATGTGCTAGAAAATGCCAAGTGTCCGGTAATGGTTGTACACTAGACGCAAAAACCTGCTTTTATTTTTATTAATTTAGGTGTGACTAGGTTTTGTAATACTTAATCACTATACGTATTCAATGCCGTATATAGTTAGGGCAAGAACAAATTTGAGATGTAAAGGGATTTGTTATAGATATGCTGCAAAAAAACCATCTGGAAGATTTCGTTTTGCAATAGGACAAAGACCATGCTCTGTTTGCGGTATATTTATTGATTCATTACAAAATGAACTTGTTCGATGTCCATGTTGTAATAATAAATTGAGATTAACTTCAAGAAATGCAAGATCTAGGAAAAACAGATTTGGTATATCTGATTCTAAAGTTTTGGAAAGAGCAGTCAATGTAGTGAGAACAATCAACAACGCAATCTCATATAACGAGAACAAAGGTACTCTAGCCTTAAATAAGTAAAAGGACCAACTGTGATAGAATAATGGAGAACAAAGATCCGGAAAACAAGGAAATTGTGGGAAAAGAGATATCAGTAGATGATAAAGTAGTTCAGATAATTCTTGATGATTCTGCAGATCTATCTGTAGACGATTTTCATACCAATGACAAAAAAGTTTTATCATTACTTAGCCAGGACACTTACCTAAGTGATAGTCACTATACCTTTAATGGGTTGGTCAGAAAATTAGGTATTCACCAACAAAGTTTGGCAAGGTCCTTACACAGATTAGAAGAAGTAGGTTTGGTTAAAAAAACAAACGCAGGCTACAAACTATCAAAAAACCTAGACTCTGTCCTAGTTAAATCAAGAATCGATCTTGAGAATCTTTCAAAAAGAATATCTCATCAATATGCTTCATTTGAACAAATCCTACAACTATATATTCCAACCACAATAAACGTTGAAGAGATAGTGACCAAGCTAGTTGGAAAATGGTTCGGTAATCTACGCTGGATAGGGTTCATTGATGGTGATAATGGTTGTGTTCTACAATGGGCAAGCAATGACAAGTATTATGTTAACTTGAAGATTGTTTCAAGATATGCAATAATAGAAACCAACGCATCTGGTCAAAAGAACAAATCTGAATCTATCATTAGCGCATACAAAATCCTAGAACAGATAACCAAACTGCTAAAACCAAATGAAAAAACTCCTAAAAATAATCTAATTTCTTTTAATCAATATAATTAAAAAATAAATTGGAAACTCGGATTACTTGCGCAATGTCTTGCTAAAGTCTTTTCCAAGTTCAACTATTCCCGTTTCTACTATGGGTTTTTCCCCGAGTGCTTTTTCAATTGCTTTTGTAGCAAGCTCAGTTGCTTGTTGTAAGGTCATATCTGCACTGTATCCTTTTGTGACTACATCTAGTGCCGTGTCAGATGCCTGACCTATGGCAAAGCCTGCACCTCTAAAGAAAGTACCGCTTGGATCTACTTGGTAAAGCTGAACGCCTGTCTGGTCTGCTCCAGCAAGTATGATTGAAGCTGCTTGTGGTCTTACTGCATAGGTTGTATAGTTGTGTAGGTACGTGCTGAGATGTTTTGCAAGCGAATCTACATCAATTGGACTTTCATATGTCAAGCGGTGCTTTTGTGACTCTAGACGCAATGTGTCTATTAGCTGTAATATGTCGCCAATGTATCCTGCACCAGTAGCTCCTATGTGGTGATCGATTGCAAATATCTTTTCTGAAGGTTCTATCAAAGGATGTGTTGGCTTTATCTGACTTGATATTATTGCAAATTTTTGCGTCTTGATTCCAATAGTGGTCGAACCTCTGTTGACTGCCTCAAGTGCACTATCTACAAGTACTAGTCTTCCCTGTGGACCATAAAATGGAAATCTTCCAGCTTGGCCTGATTCTGACATTTATGCAACAACCTCCTTTGTTAAATTCGATATGGCCAACAAGTCAATGCCGTTTCCCGAACCTGGATCTCGTTCCATTGCTGCAGATACTGCCTTTTTGGCAATCTCTTTGGCTTGCTCATTTGTTATCTCATTGTTGTACAAGCTTTCAAGTACACCATATGCCATGGGAGAGCCAGAACCTGATGACGCAAACTCTTCTTCGGTAATTGCACCACTCATGTCTGCAGCATAGACATGTGAGCCATCCGTATCTACTCCAGCAACTAGCAGTTCTACATAATATGGCTGATAGTTTCTCAAGCCAGAATACGCAATGTTTGCAATCAATCTTGTGGATTCTCTAACGCTTAACTGGAACCCTCTTCTTAGCTCCATCAATCTTCTTTCTGCTTTTGCTACCTTGATGATATACTCTGCATCTGATAGCTGTCCTGCAATTGCAACTGCTAATGTGTCATCTATCTTTGCAATTTTTTGGACTATCTTTGATCCTATGAAAAAGCCTTTACTTGCTCTCTTGTCTGAGCCCAGTACGACTCCTTCCTTTGTTTTTATTCCTACTATTGTTGTCATGATATATGTATAATGCTAAGGAATTAATTGACTAGTAGTTTTTCGAACCAGTCACAGCAAAATAATTTTTCCTCAAAAAATATTAAAGGAAGAAAAAATCAACATGAGTATGCGTGACATTAATGAGGTATTGCCAAAGATTCCAAACATGAGGTGGGGCGCATTGACGAATACCGTGCCAACAAACAAAAAGATAAAGGAAATGAATGAAATGTTTCCACATGATGGTAGGTGGCATACTGTTTTTGAGGAACCTGAACAAGTTTTCGTTGATGGTGTAAGAATATGGAAAAAAGATCCAAAATCATGGACCTAAGATGGACGAAATCTCTGATCTGCTATACCCGTAACTTTGAGTTCTACTGGTGTGTCTTGTACTGATCTAAGATTGAAATATGGTTCCCCCCATTTTCTAAAATATTTGATGTGATCATCCAAATTCATATGAATTCCAATCACATTTCCTTTTGATGGTATGTTTATCATGTGAAAAGTACAAAGCTTTTCATCTGTTATCTGGTTTTCTTCTGTTTGCATAAAAATAAAATCTGCAATTCCTTTTTCATAAAGTGAAATTACAGGCTCAAATGGATTGTATGTCTGTTTATAGGTCTCGTTTATTACATAGCTGTTAAAGTGATATCTTGCATATTCTTCCATGTGTTCTGCCTCGTTTCTATATGTCCAAGGAGAATCTCTGTCAAACACAATATTGTATGGTACGTTGGAGGTAGGTGTGTCTACCTTATCTCCTTTTATGGCACAGTAGAGCGCAGCAAGTCCGAATCTTTTTGCCTTTGCATTGGTCAGTCCAAATATCTGATGAAATACTTCATAGGTTCCTGCATCTTTGGAATCCGTTATTGATTTCATCATTGGTATTCCCATGGATGCACACAATGATATCTTGTATTTTTCTGCAAATGGTCTAAAGGACAATATGGCCTTTTCTTTTAATTTTATAATTTCTGGGAGTCTATTTTCAAATTTTTTTAAATTTTCATAACTAAATGTTTTTGATTCATCAATCAAGTCTATCCTGCTCAGAGATTGTATGATTGATTGAGCGATCTCTTTTTTGATATGTGGCTGTTTTATTATATCACTTGCTATTTCTTCGTCAGTTTCAAACATATTCGTTCTTGTCTTATTCCATAGAATTAAATTTACTTTCAAAGATTGAAAATTACATTGGCACAAAGAGTGAGGGAGGCCGATCCGTATACAAAGATTCTTCAACTTGATGCATCAATTCGTTTTGTAGGTAGGATAAAAGACAGAAAACTAATTTCATTTGCAAGACGTTCAGATAAGGCGCCTCTGCTTGACGAAGAATTGAGCAACATGGTCCACTATCAAGCCTCAGTTAAAGCATCTTGGGAGGACATATTTAATGACAAACTTGGAAAAACAAATTGGATGATCACATCGAAAGAAAAAGTAAAACTTGTGACACTCTTTTTAGATGATGGTCTTATAATACTCTCGCTTGAACCTAATTCCAACCATGATTCCATAATAAAAAAAATTCAAAACCTTAACATTCAACTCTAGATCAGTTTTTTGTTTTTTAGTTCAGCTAATTCTATTATAATTAAGCTTTCATCATGAGCTAATTCTATATGGTATGATTAAACATTAGATTATGAAAGTCAGATCAAATGGCCTTTTAATGTGTCTCTTAGTCAACATTTGATCAGGCAAGGACTTTCATGGAGAGGACTTCCTACCAAAGAAAGACCCTCCAGTTTTTTATCTCCACTTTGACTTGTTTTGCTTGATCTGTATATGTTATTACTGGAAGGTTCTATTATTGCCGTTACAGATTTCTTTTTATCTTAGATTTCTAAAATCTAATTAAAAATAACAAATTGTAGGTAATTTGATAGAATATGAAATTAATGCTACGTGGAAAGACAATCGAGGATGAACCTACAGCCGATGCAATCTTTAAGATCCTTGGAGATAAACACTCTAGAAAAATACTAGAATCACTAATTGAATCCCCGAAATCTGCATTTGACATTAGCAAGGAATGTAAAATCTCCTCAGCATTAGCATACCGCAAACTCAAGATTCTACAGAAATATGATCTGATACAACTTTTGACATCTGTAATTGTGGATGGCAGAAAATATGCCGTATACAAGAGTAAGGCACATCCTATAATGGTACTTCTAAATCATAAGCACCCATCGCAGACTATTGTATTTGATACGGAAAACTTGGTGAATTGTTTGGGATGCAGCTCCCTTAACTGTGGTGTATACTATGACGATAGGTATAACGGAGTAAGAAGCATATGTTATTCTTGCGGGGCCAACTGGCCAGAATCTTAGCTCCAGTGTTTCTTTTGACCATATTCTGACAGGGTCTTGTTAATTCTGTCAAAAGACTCTCTAGTCAGAATTCCTTGTTCAGCCGTTCTTTGAATTAGGGATTCAATCTTGATCTGTTTTTGTTGAATCATCTTGATAACCTCATCAAATAACGCTGTCATCATCTCTGATTCTTTGTCTTTATTATCTGACATGAATTGTGATATCATATAGTAATATCTTAAGTTTTTATTTGCAAAGTTTTATTCTAACTCACAGAATGTTATTTGTGATTTAGTTTCTTAAAAGCACGTGGCAAGTATTTTTTAATTAGTTTGCCAAACCATGAGTGTGAGTGCCAATACTATAAAAAAAGCAAAAATGCTTGCAAAAAATGGTGTTATAAAGATTGAGGACGACTTGTATCAAGTCAAATCATCAAGTGATCCTGCAAAATCATACTTTGTAACATCTGATAGCTGTGAATGTGAGGGATTCAAGAACTTTTACAAACTTCACCATGGTAAGGGACTGAAAGCAAACTGTTCTCACCTTGAGGCAATTCGAATATATAAAAAAACATACGAATCTGACTTGAAATAGGTATCTATTTAGTTTCTTTTTCTTTGATCTTTTCTCTTATGAAAGGAAAATAGGATTCTATTAATTCACCAATCTGTAATATCTCTTCAGGAGCAGCGTCTCTTTCATATATCATCTTGAATGCCGTCAAACCTGTGCCAAGAATCTGTCCAACTACACACCCATAAAGAAAATCAAATTCGTTTTCATATCGCCATTCATTTTTGAATTTTGGATATTCACTTTTTAAAATAGGAATTCCTTCTATTATTCCAGCGATTGTGTCTTCCAAATACTGTGTGAATTGTACGTTAAGTGACATGGTATCAGAGAATAATTGCCAGTATAAAGTCTCATATGTTTGAAAGATATCATCCGATAGACTTCGATATACATATCTGTAAGATCTACGTTAACAATGTATGGGTGTGTTAGTATACTGTGAAGATTGTAATTATGAATATACAGTGATAGCATATGTACACGAAGATGTAGACTCTGGATTGCTATCAAAATGTCCCAAATGCAAAAAATCATGTAGCATTGGAATTATACAAGACCTGCCATAATTTAGCTTAATACAATACTTTCAATCTCTTCTGGATTTTCAATAACATGATCAGGTTTTGCCTTGAGTAAAGCATTCTTACTGTTGTATCCCCAAGATACTCCTATTACTCTTATACCAGCTTTTTTGGCTGCCTCGACATCTCTTATCTCATCTCCAACATAGATTGGATCGTCATGAGGAATTGTCTTGTCCTTCATCAATTTCTTTAACAATCGGCTTTTTCCAAAAACAGCCCTTCCTGAATATATGAAATCAAACAATTCCAGATCATTATTTTTTAAAAACTCTGTAACGTTTTCTCTTGAATTGGTAGTCAAAATCCCAAGTACACAACCATTCTCTTTTAACTTGAGAAGTGTCATTCGTAAATCTACGGGTGTTTTAAGACGAACTATCTCTTTGTTCATTTCAAATCGTATCTTTCTTGCAATTATTGGAAGCTTGAAAATGGATATACCTAGATGTCTTAGTACCTCGCTGGGCTTTTTCTCACGTAGCTTTGGAAGATCGCTCATTGGTATTTTGTGATAACCGTAATGGTCTGCAAACTTGTTTGCTATTTTGATGACTACAGACATGGTATCAGCTAGAGTGCCATCGAAGTCAAATACCACGGTATGCATGAATTCAGGCGAGAAATCGCCTTTAAAGACTGTTATGAATTAAAACATTTTGCAATTTAAATTACTTTCAAGACTAGATCAAGAGTTTTCATTATCCACCACAAAGGGCTTGCTTTTTTTAATATCATCAAAAAGGCATTCTTCAGAGCAATGGGTAGCATGAGGGTCGGTCAATTTCTTTCCACATTTTTGGCACTGTGACATTTCATAACCTGAAGCCTAATTATGATAAATATTGCGATCATGATTATCAAAAGTGATAACGTGTTTACATGCGATCAATACAAATTCCACTAAAAGAATATTATCATCATAGTTGTTAGGTCAAGACTATGAGGGATGCTTCTCTCCTAAACGAAGCCTATGACTTGTGTGAAGAAGGGGAATACACCTTGGCATTGGAATATTATGATCTGATTTTATACAAAGATCCAAAAAATATCACTGCCTTGATCAACAAAGGGGTAACACTGCAAAATCTAGGCAAACACAATAAAGCAATAAAATCCTATGACGCCGTCTTGGAAATTGACAAAGACAACATAGATGCATTAGTAAACAAAGGCTCTGTATTTCACACCTTGGGTAGATATCATGATGCAATTGATTGTTATAATAAAGTCCTAAAGATTCAACCAAAATATGCTATGGCAATTGCATACAAAGGACTTTCACTTGGTGAGCTTGGGTTACTAAAAGAAGCCATTAGGTGTTTTAATTCTGCCTTGAAGATAGATAGGAAATATGATGTGGCATTAAACAACAAAGCAATTGCATTGGAGCTGCTCAAAGAAAACTCCAAGATAAAACCCAAGTTGTTAAAAAACAAAAAATAAACTTATTGAGCCTGTGCATATTTTACAAATCTGTAAAATCCATCTTCTAATGCAAATGATACCGAGTTATCTGGTACAAAGTTGAGCATCCACGAAAGAAGACCAGACGCCTTCATGTCTAAACTAATGTCTGCTTTGGTAGCTCCATCTCTTTGACCTCCAGGACCCCATGTTTTTTCAAGCATGGTAGTCATAGTGGTACCCTTGAGGTCTCCTGATGTTACCTCAATCACATACTTGCCATCCTTGTCTAACGTGTACGTAGCCTGAGTATCAAAGTAAATTCCATTTATGCCTGCATTCATCTCGACTAGATGTGTATTGTTATCAAGCAGTCTTACATATCTTATATTATCTGGAAATATCTTGTTGTACTCTTGTAAATTGCTCATTGCTGATAACAATGATTCTTTTTTTACATTTACTACAGTTTGATATGTAATAATACGGTCTGCATAAGATGATGGAACAAAAGACGAAATTACAATTATTGTGGCAAGTATGAAGAAAATTTTTGATTCTGAGCTAAGTTGAAACATGACTCAAAACTTGGGTTGGAACCTTGATGTAATCATCTGGCAGTAAACCATTTTGGTTAAACTGTGCTTGTATTGTGGAGTTTGCTAGTCCGTATTTTATATTGAGATTCTTGTTAAGCTCAATCATCTCTACTCGTTTAATTGCAGCATATTGTGAAAAAACTGTCATGGCTTCTTCCCATGTTCCACCATTTGCAAGCACTTGTTTCATTGCGGCGTGGCCTGCGTCAACTCTTTTAGTCATAAAATTAAACTCATCATAGAATACTTTTTTTGTGCTATTGTCAGATACTTCTGCTACAAATCTATCGAAGGCATTTTTTGAACTATTCACAGCAGTCTGTGTTTGTAATATTTGTAAAGCTTGATCTTCAAGTTGTTTTGCAATTAGTCTCTGCTGCGCGATGAGTTTATCATTTGTTTCTTTGTCTTTTTGATTTTTTTCCAATTGTGCAACTTGTTGTTTTGAATATTCTATCTCACTTAGAATCTTGGCAACAAGCGGATTATTTTTTAACTGATCTCCTGTCAGTGATTGACTTTGAAATTGATCAGATGTAATTGCAAATGCGGAGTTACATGAGGTTAAGGATACAGCTGTTAGTACGGCTATTATGCCAAGAAATAGGCTCCGTATGTCTGTTTTTGACATGCCCTGTTCATACCAATTCACCTAATGGTATATAACTATTGGTATACCAATAATTTGTATACCAGTGATTTGTATACAATATATGCAAAAATTAGATCTAAATGAAAGTCTAGGCATGGCACTTATTCTTGCCACCAAGTCACTTGAAAGACTGGCCGACGCAAAAATGAAAACTGAATTAGGACTAACCTCTTCTCAATGGAAGATCATACTGGCACTCAACTTTATTGAAGGTCAAACACAAAAAGAGATTGCAGAAAAAATTTATTCTGACTCTAGCACCCTTGTTCCTATTATAGATAAGATGGTACAAAATGGCCTTGTAGAACGCAGAGTTGATCCAAATGATAGGCGAAACAACAGGATATATCTTACAAAAAAAGCAGGTAATGTAGTAGATGCTATTGTTGATATTGTAATTAATATGAGAAAAATTGCATACAAAGGAATCACTAACGATGAATTAAAACTAGTACGCACAATTCTTGATAAAATTACTGCAAATTCTGAAAATGCTATCAAAACGCAAAAACAAAGTGCCCCGTGATAAGATGTTAAAGTTTTTTGCAATTGCTCTTGTGTTGTTTTCTATATCTTCTGTTTATGCAGAACCTGCTGTGCCTGGAACGATAATTACCTTTTACATTACAGATGATAATCTAAACACTGAACATAAAACCGCAATGAGAATTTCTACCGCAGGACTAGTTGACTTTAGTATAAACGGAGTTCCGATACCTGGTCCATCAGAAATGGTTGAAACTGGAATTGATACGGGAGTTTTTCAAGTGCAGTTAACTTTACCATCATCAGTAAATGGAAAGCCACTACAAAATGGGGATGTCGTACTTATGACATATCATCAACAAGCTGATTATTCTGGAAATCCAACTACTGTGACACAATCACGTGTTCTTACTCTGACTCCTCCCAACCCTGTCTCAAGTTCAGCATCAAATGCAAGAATTGGACGTGATTTTACATTGACTCTATATGCACCAAACTATAACCTGGATTCTTTTCATCCAGACGATATTCCATTGAGCATGATTGAATTCAGGATTGGTGGATTACAAACTACGCTTGCAAACTCTGCTTTTAGTGTAAATACGGGGGCATTACGTGAAACAGGTCCTGATACGGGTGTATTTCAGGCAACCTTCAAGATTCCAAAGGAAGTAAATGGTTTTCCAGTTGAACTTGGTTCTACAATAGAGTTTAGATTCTTGGACCCTAATTCTCCATCAAGTGTATTTGTAAGGGTAGGTACTACTGGCGTCACTCTTCCATCTACTGGTCAGTTCTCAATTCCTCCTCTTGCAGCACCAGAATTTGTGGTTCAGACATCAAACCCACAAGGGACAACTGTCAACTATCTCAATTCTACGATGCTTAGCAATCTAAATAGTCCTAGATGTTATCCTGCGCCTGGGAGCTTTTTTGGTATTGGGAAAACAACCGTTGTGTGTTCTGGCAAAGATCAGGTGGGTAATTCTGTTGTCAAGACATTTACCGTAACAGTACAGCCAAAACAAAATCCAATTCCAATGTGGATAAAGAATCTCTCTGGATACTGGTGCAGTGGCAAGATCGATGACGGCCAAATGAAAGCCTCTGTAAAGTATCTTATATCTTCTGGAATAATTCATGTGGACTCAAGTTCCGGAATTGTGGACAATTCCAAACTATGCCTTTGGGCAAGTGGAAAAGGTTCTGATAATGAGGCATCAAGTATCTTGTATCAACTTTCCAGATAGAATTTAATTTGTGTGTGTTTTTTAATGTATTTATGAAAGCCACATTTGGTGCTGGATGTTTCTGGTGTGTAGAACATGTTTTTCGTAAGCTAAATGGAGTTACTAGCACTGCAGTAGGATACATGGGAGGAACTACTAATAATCCTACATATGAACAAGTTTGTACTGACACAACAGGACATGCTGAAGTGGTTGAAGTAAATTATGATCCAAACAAGATTTCATATGATGAATTACTTCAAGTGTTTTGGGCAAATCACGATCCAACTACATTAAACAGACAAGGGCCCGACATTGGAAAACAATACCGCTCAGCCATATTCTTTCATACGCCTGAGCAACAGCAAACTGCTATCAAATCAAAAAATGATCTTGAAAAATCAGGTATGTACAAGAAAAAAATTGTTACAGAGATAACACCTGCCTCAGAATTCTACAAAGCCGAGGAATATCATCAGCAGTATTATACAAAATGCGGTATTGTCTAGCCTCTTACCTTGAGCAATCCATGCTCGATTAAGTAATCTGCCGCGTTCAAGAATGATGCATCATTAATTTCACCACTTGACCACAATCTTGCACTAGTCTTGAACCAAGCTGGGATTGTATCATGACTTGACAACTTGATAGGTGATTTCAAAACACTATTGTCGCTCAAGTATTTGATTTTTCCAACAAACTCTGAATCAGAGATTGTGCCGTCGGACCACATGCCTGCGCTATTTCGTATTGTCTGTGGGATTTTGGTTATTGAACTCTCAGTTGTATTCTGAACCGTAAATCCAGAAATTACAACGTTTATAGCTGCCTTTTTTGGAATATCAAAAGCAACATGCCATTTTCCATCAGGGTCTCTGCTTTGCAAAAAGTCAATCGGTTTACCATTTACATATACTGAAAAGTGTTGGTTGTCTGATATTAATGGAAACATGAAATTAACATATGGGGACGAGAATGACCATGGATTATTCATTGTCATAATCAAAGAGTTGTTGTCATCACTGAATTTGGCATCTCTTACATATGCATCAGAAATATAAGTAAGTGCAAACGTCTCATTTCCTCTTTTTACATTTCTGATTTTTGTAGGATCATCACCAAAGGCAAAACAACTATAATAGCTTACATTGCTAGCAAAAGTAGGTTCTGGATACATTGAAAACATGGTCTTTTCACTTGGCTCAATTTTTGTAATGTTTTCTATACTTTGTCCAACATCCATGAATTTTCCATCCTTGCCATAAATTGCAGCAAAAACTACTACGTTATGACCTGTGACTGTACCGTTGTTTATTATGTATCCACTCGTATGACCATCTACGTGTTTTTCAAGTGTCTTGTCATAAATCACTTCAATCTTTGTTGGTGTATGATTAGTAGTTGCAAATTTTATTTGTGGCATTCCAAGTATTGGATTAGAACTATTTACTTCTGGAACCTTGATCTTGAAAGGAAGATCAGCTGCAGGTTCTATGGGGGCCATAATGAATTCCTGTGAAACAATATGGCCGGAATCATTTACATTCACTGTTACTGTAGGAATGACTGTCTGGTTTTCCAAATTTCTTACAACGCCAACTGCGGTGTATATTCCATATTGATCAAAATACCCTCGAAATTCATTTTGGGGTATGAATACCTCTGCGTTGGCAGTACTAATCATCACAGTGAACACTAGGACTGTTGCAAAAAACATCATTAACGGTTTTATCATAAGAATGGTTCCTAATGTGTTCCAATCCCATTTATTTTATGCCACAATTACTATTTGTGAATAATTTTTGTTGTACTTGACATAAAACTATACACAAACTGGTTCCATCTATTTTAAATCTGTGACAATGTAAAATTTCTTAGTTGAACAAGAAGAGAATAGGTAGGCTGATCTTGTGGTTTGGCCTGATAGGTTTAGGTACATTTCTCTTCCTGAATTTAGATCTTGCACACCGCAGAAGAGACATCTATCTTATTTTTGCACTCTCATTGGGGCTCTTTATTGTTGGTTGGGTGGGACTTTTTAGATATTCTAGATTTTGGAATATGTTGGAATGATTGATCAATAACCTAATATGCGTAGTTTTTTTGTATTTTTGTCTCATTTAACTAAAATATATTTCTGAAATAAATTTTCTTGATGTGAAATCTTAGAAATTTTTAAATAATTTGAAATTTATATTATACATGCACATGGCCCGCAAATCCATGGCTTGACAGTTGCGTGGTCTGGCAGGAACATGATAGATAACCGCGCATAGGCGCAGGTTGAAACGGAGGTAATCTCCAATTGTCCTGCATGAGGACCACGCCCATTATTTTGTTCTATTCTTGTAAAATTTTTGAAATATGAAAATGGCCCCTATGATTCCACCTGCACCTGCAATTCCTGCAGTAATAAGATATGAGAACATTGTATTGTAGAAACTTAATACGCTCAGATTAAATGCATTTGAAGTAATTCCACCCGTTTTCAAGTTGTACAAATCAATTCTTACCACATGGTTGCCAGACTCTTGAAATACGTATCCAATATCCCAACTTCCTGCAGGGTATGTGGTTGCAGGAAAAGATCTGAGAAGCGCATCATTGTAAAAAATCTGTAAACCCATCCTAAACGAATCTACGAGGTTACCATTTTGATCTAGTACGCGAAGATGAATCTTTGTTTCCTTTCCTACTTCTGGGATGGGAGGGGTGGTAGACAATTTAATCTCATTATCTCCAATTTTGATAGAATCTGTACTAAATGGTGGGTTGAGCACTTCATAAACACCAAGGACAATAAAAAAACCAAAATACACTGGAAGTAAAAGGTAGTATTTCTTGTTCATCGTTTTTGGATGAGTATGTTTACTATATTATATTGACTGTAGTTTTCAAGAACCGGATCTCAATATAGCTGACTACTTGTGTTTTTTTCTGAGTTCAAGAAGTGAATCTACAAATAGACTGTTGTTAAGATCTGGGTCGTTTCGTTTTGCTTCCTGTGATGCTTTAATGAAGCGATTAAAGGTTTCAACCTTTACAGTTATTGTTTTGTATTCTTTTCTTGGCAACGACACATATTATATGCTATAATTGATAAAGTATGTGTAGTATTTTTACGGGAAAAATATGTCCGGTTCACCAATTTGGGACAATGAATTGTTGCTTCTTTTAATAGAAAATTATGGACTTGATCAAATGTTGCAAAATACGGTTCAGTATTTTTTGGTGGTTATATGCTGGAAACGTATTTTTTGATGTCAGACAGTCGTAGCTCTTCTATGATAAAATGAATGAAATCTTCTTTTAAGATAGGTAATTCTAGCTCGGTTCTAGTTTTTTCATCTTTAAAATACTCTAACGATGGAAGCCTGCCAAGTTGTGTTGTACATAATCTCTTTAATTGTTCAATGTTTAGATTTTCAAGCAATGCATATTTTTGTGGCAGTTCTTCATAGAATATTTTGTCTTCGTTTTCAATCTCTTTTCTTATTTTGAGAATTTCTGAAAGGCTTTCATTATGAAGTTTATCTTTGTACATTTTTACTACAGGATTTTTTATCCAAAATATATACCATGAAGATCGTTTTTTGTTAGACTGAGTATTGGAAAATTAAGAACTCTTCTGTTTCACTTGTTCTAGTAACTATGGTTTTTGTGGGTCTGACCGATCATTATGATCTTGGCTATCATGCATGAATCTTGGTACATTTTGTCTTGTGGAAGGCTTCAGGTGAAGAACTTTTAGCTTGATCTTTGCTACTTCTGCCTAGTTGGTATATATGGTACTAATTTATTACCCATATAAGTGCCTCAAACAAAACCGATTGTGGACATTGTAAACGTGGTTGCCTCTGCTTCAGTCGATCAAAAAATCGATTTAGTTGAGATTACCAAAGTTTTTCCAGATGTAGAATATCATCCAGAGCAATTTCCAGGTCTAGTCTTTAGATTAAAATCTCCAAAGACTGCCACTTTGATATTTAGCTCAGGCAAGATGGTATGCACTGGTTCAAAATCAGAAGAAGCTGCAATCAATGCAGTCAAAACTGTGGTGCAAAAACTCCGAAAAGGAAAAATAAAAATAAAAAATGATCCTGAAATTACAATCCAAAACATTGTTGCATCAGTGAGTCTTGGAGGAAAAGTTCACTTGGAAAGAGCAGCAAGAAGCTTGCCAAGATCAATGTACGAGCCAGAGCAATTTCCAGGACTTATACATAGAATGCTTGATCCAAGATCAGTAGTACTGATATTTGCATCAGGAAAGCTTGTCTGTACTGGAACAAAGAAAGAATCTGAGGTATACCGCGCAGTTCATAATCTACACACATTGTTAGAAGAAAAGAAACTAATGGAATACGAGTAGTACCTGTTCGTTTCCATTATTCACATTCTTTGATCTTTTTTCTTCAAAACTAGACTGCCACCAAATGATATTGCTAGATTTATTGCTAAAGCTATTACCGCTATATATAACGGACCAAATGTAGTCTTAAATAAAGATGAAGTGAGTGGGCCAAAGTCGTTTGCAGCCTCAACCATGTATATTCCACTTGTGATTCCTACTGCCAAACCAATTATGAGTGGTACTTTTTTTAATGATTTTACATATAACCCAAAAAATACAGCTGGAAGTATCTGTGCAATCAAAACTCCGCCTAACAACTGTAGTGATATTGCATATGTTGCTGGCACTACAAACACAAACCCTAATGCGATGAATTTGAATACAGTTGACGCAATCTTGGTTATTCTAATTTCTGAACTATCAGGAAGATTTGGTTTTATCTCTTTGATTATGTTTCTTGTAAGAAGGTTTGCTTGGGACATTGCCATTATTGCAGCTGGTACAAGGCCACCAACAAATATGCCAAGCAACGCAATCCCTGAAAACCATCCTGGCATTATATTCAAAATCAAAGATGGTACCACCAGTATGCCTCTGGAGCTTTCAGGAAAACCTGAAAGAAAATTCATGGCGCTTGGAACACTATAAACTAGTATTCCCATAAGTGCAAGAATCGCAAGTCCTATACCATAGAAGGGAAGCATCGCTGTGCTTGTACGTAGCTTCTTGGCACTTTCTGCACTTAGAACTCCGTTTATTGCATGTGGATATAGATACAACGCAAGAGCGCTTCCGAGAATAAGTGTAGAGTAAGCGGGAACTAGAGCATCAGGTAGTGTAACATAATTTGCTTTTACATTTTTGAATACGTTATCAAATCCGCCAAGACTGACTGGTATGGCAATTATGACTGCAATTACAGTTACCCAAACCAAAATGTCTTTGAATATGGCAGTAAGTGTGGCACCTCTTAATCCACTAGTATAGGTAAATGCTGCAAGTATGGTAAAAGAGACAAGGAGTGCTATCTCTTGTACAACCTGTGCATTGGCAAAATCAGCAAGCATTACTGTCAAGACTGCTTGCATGCCGACTATCTGTAATGCAATGTAAGGTAACTCAGCAACTATTCCTGTAATCGCAATCATAATTGCAAGTGTCTTGCTACTGAATCGATCCTTTACAAAGTCTGATGCAGTGATGTATCCTTTTTGATGTGCAAGTGTCCACAGTTTTGGAACTGTAACCAATGCTATGCCAAAGGTCAACATAACATAAGGAATTGCAAAAAAATACAATGCACCTTTAGCAAAGACTCCTGATGGAATAGCTACAAAACTATATGCAGTATAAAGGTCAGCACCAATTAAGAAAAATACTAGAGTAGTTCCAAGCTTTTTTCCTGCAAGTGCCCACTCGTGTACGTGATTTAGGTTTCCTTTTCTCCAATATCTTCCATAAAATCCTAATATGATAAATGCAATAAACAGTGTGATAAATCCGATTGTTACATCTTGACCAATCATTTCTCTTTACTCACTATTTTTGAAAATGTCAAATAGAATACAGGTGCTATGAAAAGCCATGCTATTTGGAACCAGTAGAAAAATGGTAAACCAAGAAATTCTGGTGCGGCCTTGTTGTATAATGGTACTGCTAGATTTATGATTGATGGAATCAAGATCAATAAAGCAAGAACAATGTGTTTCTTTTGAAAATACATCGTCATCTTGATTTTTCTGGTATGGATATAAGCATTGATGTATTTTTAGAAAAATTATCAGGTGCCTTGGTTTTCTTTTTACCTAAAGCAATCAAAAACATACATTCCTTGCCTCGTGCATGAGGCGAAAAAAACTCGGTAACCAAATCATCATAAAAGGTTAGTCCTGTTGCACCTAAATCAAGTGCATATGCAGAAAGATACATCCTGCCTCCTGATATTGCAGCATCAAGCTGAGCAATTCGGTAACCTCTATTTCCAAACTGTTCTAAAATTTTTTGAAGGTTTGTCATAAAGAAAATCGTAACACTGGCATCATGGGGCAAATCTTGGTCTAAACCTAGATTTCCTGAAACATCCCTAAAGTTGCCTTTACGTAATACTTGTAACGCATTTTTTTCTTTGATGTAATGGTATGAGCCTGATTGTAATCCATCCACCGAATTTACAATCAAGTAAATGTCATTGAGGATGGTATTTTTTGGTAGTACGTCTGATTCAACGCCATTTGTAGATGTTTTAAGAATTGTGGATAGATGTCCCAAAGCTATGGATTCATGTGAAAACACTCGTGTGGACCCGCGTTTTATGATTGTCTGCTCTAGCATTTCATTTGACTTGACTTCATCTTCTAGTGTGACAAGTTCTACTCCGCCTTCTTGTGGTTTGATTATCTTTTTTCTCCATGCTGTAACCTCTGTAGGGTGTGCAAGCGACGATGCATCATGCATGGCATTGATCTCTTGATACTCTATGTCATTGTCTGATTCAATTGATTTGATATCGATTGGAGAAATCATGGGCAAATTGGGTACTGATTTTTCAGTATATCCTATTGGAAGAACTACAAGTGAGGCCTCTTTTTTAGAATCTAAACCTAGTAGATTATTTACATGAGAATCCACAAAACCTGTAATTATTTTGGATGAAAGGTTATGTGCCGATGTTATTGATAATGTATTGGCAAGGATTGTGCCGCAATCCCAAAACGCATGTCTGTATTCCCTTGCTTGATACTTTATTGAGTTTCTTGCAAAGACATCGGTAAAAACAAGCACAACTGGAGCATGCCTTAATTCATCATGGGAAGTTGCATTAAGTAGGATCTCTCTAAAATCGCCTTTTCGTAATATGTCTAGTTTCATCTCTTTTGGCTCAAAGTGGTATATGCCAGCATCAAGGCCTGCGATATCACAACACACAACATAGATCTCAATATGATATAACGCACCAGTACATGATGCAGCTCTGAAATCAAACTCTCCTATCGGTGGTGGAAATTTTATCTTCTTGGTAATTCCTGCTGAAAAATAAAGAATTCTTGATAATGTGTAAAGATCAACTGTGTTTTTTACCAAGTCTGGGTTTGTAGAGATTGCATCAAGGGTAGATCTGCCTACTGGTTTTCTATCTAAAATAAGATTGATTTTTTTTGTTCCTTTGTAAATTTTGTAAGGAGTTGGTCTTAGTGCTGCATAATATGTGTAAGACCTATTGAGCAGTTCTCCATTTGGATGCTTTGTACCGTTATGATAACGCCATGTTGCCTCGATATCTGAATTTTTCATAATAGATGAATATCCACAGTATCAGTAAAAGCATTGTGAAGCAAATGTATCTCAAAATGAATTCTGTAAAGCAGAAGATTATTACATGTTAGACAAATCACTTTCACACATGGAGCATGAAGAAATACTTGAGAAACTTACTTCCCTGCTGAATCAGAAATATTCTCTTCATATAGACAATATCCAATATCCAATACAAGTGACCTCTTTTTCCAAGTCTAAAGTTCCAGTAAGAAAACCTACCACAAGAGGTGGGGTGTATTTTACCGATACTACTGCATTTAAAATTAAAGCAAGAACGGATCTATCCATAAAAAATCAAATCCCACGTCTTATGCTTGGGCCTAATGCAGATTTCAAGCCAATTTTAATTAAAACTCTACAAAATGATATGCAGATTACACTTACTACACACCTAACCAACGCAGTTAGCAGTAAGGATGGAATTGAGCTTAATCTCATTGTTGACAAGGTATCTGTCAATTAAAAACTAAAAACCATCTTATACTTGTCATTTAAGACAACAATAGTTGAAAAAATCATTTGCAATAATACTTGGTATCTTATCACTTGCTGTGGTACAACCAAGCTTTGCACAGACAGAACCATCTGGATTTACAAACCCCATTAATATTAGTAACAACACAGGAAACTCTACAAACCCGCAAATGGTGTTTTCTGGAAATTCTGTATATGTAACATGGATTAATACTATATCTGGAACACCGTCTATCTTTTTTACAAAAAGCACTGATGGAGGAGGTTCCTTTGGAAAACCAATAGATCTTGGAATGGCAAGTTCCGGGGACTATGGGTTGCCATCTATCTCACACCAAGGTAGTAATGTCTACATTGCATGGCAGGGATTTGTCTCTGGAAACCCGATTATCTATTTTTCAAAAAGTAGCGATGATGGAGTCACATTTGAAAAACCGCTCATACTTAGCGATAAATCCAAAAACTCTGCTTTTCCACAGATTGTTTCATCTACAAATCATGTTTATGTTACATGGATAGAAAAAGCAGAAGATGATTCTACAAACATAGTGTTTACAAAAAGTGATGATTCTGGAAACTCGTTTGTAGCACCAATGAGCATAACCTCAAGCAAGGGAAATGTCGGCATACCAAAACTTGCATCTGATGGGAATAACGTCTATCTTTTGTGGGAAGATAACAGCAAGGGTGGATACGAAATAATGTTGGCAAGAAGTACCGATTCAGGTTCTACTTTTGCAACTCCTGTGAACATCAGTAACAACTCTGGCTCTTCTGGCGCTCCACAGTTAGTTGTAATGAAAAACAAAATCTATGTTGTATGGATGGATGATACCAGTAAAAATTACGAAATATACTTTGCAAAAAGTGATGACTCGGGTGTTTCTTTTAGTAAACCACTTGATGTAAGCAATACATCTGGTGATTCTGGATATGCTCAACTTGATGTATCTGGTGTAAATGTATATGTTGTTTGGACCGAAACAATCTCGAACACAAACTATGACATCATGTTTGCGAAAAGCTCCAACGATGGAACATCCTTTGAAAAACCTGTAAACCTAAGCAAGAGTACTGGCGCATCAGGTTGGCCGCAAATCATGGCAGAAAATAATGATATCTATGTAAGCTGGGTAGACAACACCCATGGAAATTTTGACATCTATATTACAAAAAGTCCAGACGGAGGAACTACTTTTGTAAAACCAATAGATGTCAGCAATACAAAAGACGAATCATACTATAACCAGATGGCAATTACACCAAGTGCGGCATACATGGTGTGGCAGGAAGCAAATCAAGGAAACCATGACATCATGTTTGTAAAGAGTGCGATATTTGTACCTGAATTTGGCTCTATTGCATCTATAGTTCTTACGATATCAGTCTTTACAATAGTGATAATGTCAGCCAGAGCCAGACTGAGGCTATGATTCTCTTTCAAGAAACTCGATTAGACCACACTTTGTTTTGATGTTAAGATCCACAAATGCAATCAGCCTTTCATCAAATCCCTTTACTGGTTTTACCAATACTGTGGCTCCTTTTTCTGCCATTGTTTCTAATTTCTTGTAGATGTCATCTACCTCAAAGCAAAGATGGTGAACTCCACCGCCACGTTTTGCAAATTCACTAATTGGGGAATTTTCTGCTGCAGACTCTATCAACTCTAAAAATGGCTCGCCAATTTTTAAAAAACAGACATTAACTTTTTGGCTTTCTACTGGAAAAGTGGTACTGATTGTTTCAAACTTGAAAAAACTACCCAACTCGCCTATCGATCTCTGAATGTTATCCACTACGACTCCTATGTGGTGTAGTTTCATATCATGACACCAAATTACGCATACAAAATCTTTGTTAATTTTATATTGGCATGAAAATCACAAAAGCCGTGCTTGAAAATCTAATAAAGGAATCAAAGGCACTTGAAAAAGCCATTGCAGGCGAGGAATTGACATATGACGACGGTATTGAATTAATGTCATATGATAACCTGTATGCGCTAGGTGCGGTAGCAGACCTTGTTAGAACTAGACAGGTAGGAAACAGAGTAACATTTGCTGCATCATATTATCTAAATTACACTAATGTCTGTGCAGCAAGCTGCCAGATGTGTGCATTTTACAGAAAAGGAAACGAGAGCGATGCATACACATTATCTGCAAAAGATATCGAAGCAAGAGTAGGTAAAGCCAAAGAGATGGGTGCCACTGAGGTCCACATTGTGGGAGGTTTTCATCCTGACTTGCCACTTGAATATTATGAGGATATGTTTAGAGCCATAAAACAAAGTCATCCTGAAATGCACGTCAAGGCACTAACCGCTGCTGAGATATTCTTTCTTTCAAAATTGACCAAGAATTCAGTAAAAGAAGTGTTGACTAGACTAAAAGCAGCAGGTCTTGATTCAATGCCTGGTGGAGGTGCTGAACTATTTCATCCTGAAATTAGAAATAAAATTGTACGTGGAAAATGCTCAGGCCAAGAATGGCTTGACACAATTGAACAAGCACACAATCTTGGAATAAAAAGCAACGCAACAATGCTTTTTGGACATATTGAAAAGCCAGAACATATCGTTGATCATCTGATAAAATTACGTGAAGTGCAAAAAAGAACCAAAGGCTTTCTTACGTTTATTCCACTAAAGTTCAGCTTGGAAAATACGGAATTGGAACAGGAGAAGCTGGTAACAAATGAGAGTCCATCTACTTATGATCTGAGAGTTATTGCAGTATCAAGGCTATTGCTTGCACGACAATTGGATAATATCTCTGTCTACTGGGTTGCACTTGGAAAAAAACTTGCTCAGGTAGCCCTTACCTATGGAGGAAACGACCTTGTCGGAACTGCATTTTCTGAAGAAATCTACAAGGCAGCAGGAAAAGGAACCAACTCGTCAATACTTGAGCTTGCCAATATGATAAAGGAGATTGGGCGCGAAGCAGCACAACGAGATACGTTTTTCAACATAATCAAGACGTTTTAGTTTTATTTCTAAATAAAAAAGAGACAGCCTATCTCAGAAAGATGGCTGCCGTAATGCCTGCTCCAATCATAGCGCCAAGACCCAAAAATGCCAAGTCAAAGGCAATCACTTTCTTAAATGGAGCAACTACATGGCCCTCCCAATGTGGAGGTAATAGTCTTGATTTCATGATGTATCTACATCAAACCACTTGATAGATTCATGTCAGCTACTAGTATGATGCATAAGCTAAAAAGCTTATTAGGGTATAATATCAAACAGGTGCAAAAAGTACGAGTAGATAAGACTTGCTTATGATACATATGTCACCGCTATAATTTTTGCTTATCCTAAATACGCTATCGTTATAATTTTTGTAAAAATCAATTCCATCATGCGTCAAGACAACCACGCACCTTTTCAGGAAATAACTGATGAAGAATCTGACGAGTGGGGAATTGAAGAAGATGAGTGGGGTTTAATGTGATCAACTTTGAGTAGGTTTCTGAGTAATTGACTTACCCACTCCGCCTTTATTTCTGCGTTTTAGTCCTACACTGATTAATGCTATGAAAAAACCAATTCCTGCAACCATTGCTGCAATGTTTTTGAGTCCTACGTTTAACGCCAAATCTTGGTAGAACTGGCTTGTTTCATCCTCGGTCATGTTGGGTTTTCCAGCAGGCTCTGTGTTGTTAAAGTATGCCCATGTTAGAAGACCTGAAACAAGCATTGCAACACCTAGCGCCAAGATTCGCTTGTCCATAAATTTAATTGAAAATTAGTACTAATTAACATTAGGCAATTCTAAGATCAAACTCTGGAACAAACCCTTTCTCAATTCCAAATTGAAACAAAGTTCGTATTGCATGTTCACCAAGAGTTCCCATCTCAATTGTTACATCATTTACATACATCCTGACAAACTTTTCAATCAATTCCTTTGACTGGCCTCTTCCATATTGCATGGCATAATCTACTGCATCACTTACCCGCGCCATTCCATATACTACGGATTCACGAAAGAAATTATCAAACTCTTTGATTGTCTCAATCCCAAATTTGTTACTCATTACATTAACTCCAAGGGGTACGGGTAACCCACCTGTGCTTCCATACCACCATGTTCCTACATCTAATATCTTGATTAGATTTTTTTGTACATATGTAATCTGACCTTCATGTATGACTAGTCCAGCATCTACCTTGCCTTCTGCAACCGCATCTGGAATATCACTAAATTTCATTTCTACAAACTCAAACTTTCCAATCATCAATTCAAGCAACAGAAAAGCTGATGTAAGTTTTCCAGGAATTGCTATCTTTGCATGTTTTAATTTTTCAGGAGAAAGATTTTGTTTTGCAACCACAATAGGACCATACCCCTTTCCAAAACTTCCTCCTGTTCGCAGTATGGTGTAATCTTTGATGTACGCACATGCATGAGCTGAAACTGCGGTGACATCAAGCTCGTGGTTTAACGCTCGCTTGTTTAACGCTTCGATGTCTTCTACTACGTGATTTATTGTAAAATGTGGAGATTTGACTTTGCCAGTTAGCATTCCGTAAAACATGAATGCATCATCCGCATCTGGTGTATGTCCTACTGTAATCTCCATAGAATTGATTTTTATGCCTATTATAAAAATCAAAGTCGTGTCAACTATTGCTGCATTTGAAAAAGAGATAAAAATGCAGATAAAATTTGTAAAAAATTTTATCCCGCTACAACCTATTCCTAAACAAAATCAAATAATATTTTGCGGAACTGGGGATTCATTTGTATCTGCAAAACTTGGTGAAGTTTTCTCAGACTTTAAAATACAAGCGTTCGATCCACTTGAATTGCTTGCAAACAAAAAACTATTGAGAAAAAAGAAACTCTATTTGATATCTATATCAGGAAATACGATATCCAACATTAAACTTGCAAAGGCATATCGCAATACCGTAGCAATAACTGCAAACAAGCAAAGCAGGCTTGCAAAAAAATGCAATGGTATCATACCGCTAAATTTTGAAAATACTGCAATCCAGACTGCAGGAAGTATAAGCTTTCTTGCAAGCGCACTTACATGTATCTCACTTGTAACTAGATTTTCGCTAAAAGATGCCCATTACCTGTTTTGTATGGCAGACAGGATGGCAAAAAAGATCTCACTTTCTGGAACAGTCTTTGTTCTTGGTAATTATTGGAGCTATCCTGTTGCAATGTATTGTGTTGCCAAGTTGTACGAAACACTTGGACTTGATGCACATTATGAACGAATTGAAGAATTTTCTCACATGGGATTGTTTTCCTGTAAAAAAGGAGACACCATACTAGTATTTGAAAAAAAGAATTCGCACAACCAAAAACTCTTGGCAGGTCTAAAACGATACGGTCTTAATGCCATGAGAATAGATCCACCAAGCTTGAACAAGTTTAATCAAGTTTTGTTTTTTATTTTTGTCTCACAGCTTTTGGCATTATATTCTGCAAAAAAGAAACGAAAAAAAGATTGTTTTTTTGTAGAACAAAAAAAGTTACGTGATACAAGCTCAGCTATGATCTATTGATGCCATAATTCTTCTAAACGTTTAATAGCCGCTAGAAAAGGATTTTTGCTAAACCATGAAGTACAAGGCAACCGAGCAGATTCTAAAAATTATCGGTGACAAGAAACACATCCGAAACTTCGGAGTAATTGCTCATGTAGATCATGGGAAAACCACCATGAGTGATAGCTTGCTTGCATCAAGTGGAATCATCAGTCCATCTGTGGCAGGTCAGGCATTGGCATTGGACTCTATGAAACTTGAACAAGACAGACAGATGACAATTGTTCAAGCAAATGTTACCTTGCTTTATGAAAAAGACAACGAAGAATATGTCATTAACATGATTGATACTCCGGGCCACATTGACTTTACAGGACGTGTAACACGTAGCTTAAGAGCGATCGATGGTGCAGTAGTGGTATCTGACTCTGTAGAAGGAATCATGACACAGACTGAGACTGTGACTAGACAAGCACTAGAAGAAAGAGTAAGGCCTGTCTTGTATATTAACAAGATTGACCGTCTCATAAAAGAGCTAAGACTTACTCCTGAAAAGATGCAAGAATGGCTACTTGAGATTGTTAACAATTTTAATAGATTGATTGAGATTTATGCCGAACCTGAATACAAGGAAAAATGGAAGGTAAGCATCCAGGACGCAAGTGTCTCATTTGGTTCTGCAAAGGACAGATGGGGATTCAACTCCGATGTGATGAAAAAGAAAGGAATTTCATTTAAAGACATTTTTGCAGCATACAGCGAAGGCGGCGATGTAAAGAAACTAGCCGAGACAGCACCACTATATGATGCAGTCTTGGGAATGGTAGTCAAACATCATCCATCCCCTGATGTTGCACAAAAATATAGAATTCCAAAAATCTGGAAAGGAGATTTGGAATCTGACATTGGAAAGGCATTGCTAAACTGTGATGACAACGGTCCAGCAGTAATGATGATAGTTAACATGACAGTTGATCCTGCGGCAGGACCTGTGGCAATTGGAAGATTATTTTCTGGCAGACTAAAAGATGGTGACAGGATACATCTGATTGATACAAAACGTGAAGGAAGAATTCAATCTGTAAACTTTTTCATGGGAAACCAAAGAGAGATGGTAGGAGAGCTAGCAGCTGGAAACATTCCAGCACTTTTGGGACTGGAACATGCAAGAGCAGGTCAGACGCTATCTACCGTTCCAGGAATTCCAACCTTTGAAGGAATTCAATATGTATCAGAACCTGTTGTACAGATTGCAGTAGAACCAAAACATCCAAAAGACTTGCCAAGACTAGTTGAAGCATTAAACCGTATCACAATTGAAGACCCTAACCTTGTAGTAAAGATAAACGAGGAGACAGGTGAGACCGTGATTGCAGGAATGGGTGTACTGCACCTTGAAATTGCAACTGCACTAATTGCTGATGCCAAGGTAGATATCGTAACATCGCAGCCATTGATCAACTATAGGGAGACAATTCGAGGTACTGCAGGACCTATCATGTCAAAATCACCTAACAGACACAACAAGATCTTCATGAAAGTAGAACCACTAGATGAGAAGGTAGCTGAAATGATAAGAAATGGAACATTAAACGAGTACAAGGACAAAAAGGAAGTCCAAAAGATTCTAAAAGAAGCCGGATGGGATGGCGATGACGCCAAGCGTGTAATGAGATTTGACCCTAGAGGAAACGTTATGGTAGATGGCACAAAAGGTGTTCAGTTCATCCAGGAGTCTACTGATTCTATTTTATCCGGATTTGAGGAAGCTATGAGGGAAGGCCCTCTTGCAAGAGAACAGGTAAGAGGCTGCAAGTTTACATTTACGCACTTTGTACCACACGAGGACCCAGCACACAGGGGCCTGTCACAACTGGGACCTGCATCAAGAAGGGCATGCACTGGAGTAATGCTTTTGGCACAGCCAGTGTTGCTTGAACCGACACTTGGAATCGAAGTTCGTATTCCTCAAGAATTGATTGGAAATGTTGCAGGTGTAATATCAGGAAAAAGGGGCAAGGTGCTCAACATGGAACAAAAAGGTGTGATAAATATTATAACAGGTGAGATTCCCGCATCGGAAACATTTGATTTATCCGAGGTAATGCGTGGACAAACAGCAGGAAAAGCCATGTGGAACACTCACTTCAAGGCATGGACTCCAATTCCAAACTCGATTTTGCCAACAGTAATTGCTGATATCAGAAAGAGAAAGGGACTGAGCCCAGAACCACCGGGACCAGACGAGTATATCGACAAAGAGTAAAAATAGAATCCCCCCAGTTTACTCGTAAAAATCTGCTAGTCCTCATAAAACTTTAGAATGATGGATATGCGTATCAATTGACTAGGGGCTTACATTGCCTATCTCAATTTCACATTTTGCAAAATCTCCAGAATAGATTGCTGTTGCATCAAAGATCTTTGTTTGATACGGGCCAATATTGTCAATCATATCATTTCCAGTTGCTACAACATTGCCATTGCTATCTATAATCCCTAATTGAAGATAGACAAAATCATAAGATACTGCACCATTTGTGAATTTTCCAGTATAATGGATAATTGTTGGAGATACTTCATCACGTTTACATACAGTGCCACTGAAACTAGGTTTGTCATTTTGTTGACTGGGACTAGATTGCTGTACTGTATTTGCATCGTGATTATTTGTGGAGAGTGTACTTGATTGAGAAACAACAAGTATCTTGTTATCTATCATCCATTGAATTGCCTTTATGAATTCGTCATCACTTACCTGTCCTTGTCCCCACCAGAGAGCAGTTTTTTTCAGCCAAGTAGGAATTGATGTTGTCTGGGCATATGCATTAAATGATATGCCGATTGTAATTCCCACTGTCAGTGATGCAATTATGATTAGTATGAGTAGAGTTTTCATCTATAATCTTGCTAATAATTCTGATTTTTTAGTTTGAAATTCGATATCTGTAAGAATTCCATCATCTTTTAGTTTTGCAAGTTCTTTGATTTTATCTATAATTTCTTGTTGTACAACATTGGGGGTCTTGACCACATTATCTTGTGGCTGTGCAAGGGATAATCTTCCTGCAACACCATCTTGAACTAGTCTGAAGATCTTTGCTCCAACTTCTTTTGGAAAATTATCTACTTCCACATTATCTGACAAAAATCTCATTTTTAGTATAATTCCAGATCTGATTATTCCCTTCTTTAGATGGACATTTGCGATGTCAGTGTATCTATAATCTTCAATGTTTTTTCTCAAACCTAATGTAGTTGGTCTTTTTACTATGACTCTCTGCGAGGTAACAAAGATAGTCTCTGGATTTATGAGTGCGGCAGATCTTGCAGTTTCCGCAGAAAGTAGGATCTTTTCATTGAACTGTAACAGTTGCTTTACATCTTCAGGAGCAGCTATTTCTTTACCTGTAAAGAAATCCATGTGATTTAATCGAAATAGGTATGATATACTATTAGAAAAGGATGATCTTGTTCCTGATATTTGATATAAAATTAACTACATCTTGTAAAACTTTAGAACAATAGAAAATCAAGAAGAGTATTGAATTTTGAAGAAGAATTACTGAATAGATTCCATGTTTTTTTCAATAATGTAGATCTTTCAAGTACCTACAAACCAGTTTTTCTCAAATCAATAATGGACTTGTCAGACTTTGGAAAACCAGGAGTTGTAGGGTCTCAATGGGTCGAAAAAGTTGGAAATCAACTAAAAGTTGATCTTAATTTTGTGGTAATCAGATATGCCAAATATTATTGGGACATGTATTACAAGTTCAATCTTAGACAGTCGCATACTCCTCAAGATGTTAATATCCACAAGTTCTTCGGAGACAAACAAGACCCACATAAACCTCCTACTTTGACAGACCTTGCAGAAGAAAAGTATGAAACACTACGAAAGGAAATGATATCTAAGAGCATCAAGCCTCAAGTTCTAAAGCGTCTTAACAATGATTTGTGTCTATATCAAATAATTAATGGAAAAAATTACATTTTGTTTGATCATAACATAATAGAATTTTTAAAAAAATACAAGGGGATTTTGATTCCTGCAATTAATTTTATTACTACGCGATATCTTGAAAAGATAAACTCATCTCCAAGAATTGCAGAAAAGGTATTAGGAAAGATTCCTCGTTCTTTTTTAAAACCTGATGAGAAGAAGATAATCATGAAGTACCATGATTCTTGTTTTTACTGTGGGAAAATTGAACAGGACTATGCGTTTGATCACGTCATACCTTTTGATTATATCTATCAAACTGATCTCTTCAACATGGTTCCTGCTTGTACTAGTTGTAATGGTAGCAAATCTAATCGTCTTTCAACTCGTGAATTTTTTAATAAAGTTCTTGAGCGAAACAAGAAAATCAAGGAGCTTAAAGACTATTCAGCTAGTTGGTATGAAAACCTCTATGATAAATGCAAATTAGAATATCATAAGGGTTCATTCTTTTCTGTTTGATATTTTACTGGTGAACGAACTGTTGAATTTGAAATAATGTTAGGAATAAAAAAATCGATAATATATTTAATGAAAAATTAACTAGTATAAGTTAGGTTCACATTAGTTGTAACTTCTTTACCTGATACTACCGAAAATGTATTGTCATAAACCAGATACAATGTTTGTCCTGCCGGTACATCGATATTGATATTGCCCACCATCTCTTGTCTTTACTTCATCGCCTTCCCAGAAGCATATTGGAACACCCATGATTGATGGAAAATACTGTCTCATGATATTAGTTAATTTTATTGTAACTTAAAATATGCTGTGATATAGTTTAGTATTACTTAATATGAATGAGGCGAATTTTTAATTTGAATGCACATTTTATGACCATCTCGCAAGGAACAAAATGACTTGAGACAGTTTTAGCAAAACTCAAAATCTCATCTAGCATCTCTATTAGATTCTGGACATCCTCTCATGACGTAAAAACAATGAGACAATTACTATCTGTTATTTGCTGTAAAATACTAATCTTTAAACAACACATCTCGGTACTTTTGTACCATGTCAGAATATTTCGATGAAGAAGGCCTCCTCAAAGTAATTAAAATTTTCGAGTTATCTGAGGAAATTACAAAACTTAACTGGGGCTGGTACACAAAGCCAGACCCCATTAAAACAGCACATGAGCTTATGGACAAGGGTCAAAAACTCTTTCTCGAAGTTTCAGAATATGAACAACGAGTTGGCTCTAAACTTAGTGCCCAACAAAGAAAGAACATCGAAGACGCAATCGAAGATTTGGGAAAACTAATTCCATACATGAAAAGCAAAATCAAACCTTACGAAATAACAACCCATTAAACATAAAGTCTGAAATTACAAGCAAGCCTTATCTAATTTTGATACCATAATCATACATGCAATATCTAATAGAAGCAGAAAACATAGATGGCCTGATTCCAATGAAAGATGTGCCAGATTACATCAACCACATTGTGATTCCAAGCTATGAACATCTAATAAAACTAGAATCAGAAAACAAGATCAAAGGTGGACTCTTGGCAGGACAGCGAGCTGGTGCATTTGTAATGGAAGCACCATCTCCTGAAGATCTAGGAAAAATGCTAAAATCAATTCCCTTTTGGGGAATGGTAAAATGGAAAGTTACTCCACTACAATCATTTAAGTCTGCATTGGAACAAGATGGGCATATTGCAAAATTGCTTTCAGGACAATAAACTTGAGAGCTATTCTCCTTTAATTTTCAAACAACTCTTATCTTGATACTTTCAATCTACAATAACACGTACAAATATGGTTCTAGTTACTTGATCGTTTCCAATGTTGATGCCAATTGTATAGTTGCCTTTTTGCACTGATTTCTCCTTTAATGCAAGTTTTATGGCCAGAGGTTCTGTCATGTTATCAAGATTTACCATGTCCTTAGAAAATGAGGCAGTCATGTTTACAAGTTCGGCGCTAGAGTCAAGCGTGCTTGACGCATTAAGGTATACAGTATCATTTTGGGAAATTCCATTGCTTTTTGTTATTTCAAGAGGAATAATATTCTGGGTTTTGTCCTTTGTGAATTTGATTAGGCTATCTTTAGGGTGTATCTCAAACGGAACTAGAACAGACTTGTCAACAACTCCTATCTCATCAAGTGACCATAAAGAAAACCACAGCTTGTTTGGATTGTTTGGGTCTTGGGACAAGTTGAGCATCAATGATGTTTCATCTTGAGAAACAACTGGAACGCGGTACTCTGTCAACGTCATATTGTTTGTGAGAAACGCAACACTGCCACCCTCGTGCTCATTGAACCAAATTCCCGTATTATCTAAACTAGATCTTAACCAAAACGGAAGTGTAGCAACATGATAGTAGCTTTTTGCAGTAGGGAATCTAACTGACTTTTGTGCATGTAAATCGAATTTAGTCAAAGTGCTTGGACCGTGTTCTGTTATCCATAAAGTATCATTTTTTGCAAACAATATATCCGTAGGAAGTGAAAAGGATGATTTGTCTTCAGATGGAATCTCAAGCGTTTTCACAATACTAGTTATTGTTCCATTGCTTGCACGTACCGGGCTAAACTTGACTACTTTTCCTTCAAGTTCTGTCACCCAAATGGAATCATCATTTACACTCAGTCCCGTAGTCTGAGTATTGTTGCCTAGAGGAAATTCAGTTATTTTGTATGAATCTATATCAGAATTTGTATTAATTTTTTGAACCAGCCCCAATGTTCCAGACAAAGTTGTGAACCAAATGTCGTCTGTTCTGGTATCATATTTCATCTGGAACGGACTGTCTTTAGGATGAAAAGCAAGAAAGTATCCATTGCTTGGATCAAAACGTACAAGTGAATCAGGACCAAATTGTGAGAACCAAATAAATCCGCTGTTATCTTGTATCATGGCCCATGACATGTATCCCAAGTCTACTTGAGTGCTTTGATATTTTTTTATCGTGTTGTTTTCTGGGTCTAGGCGATACAATGTCTTGAATTTAGAGGAGGTCACCCATACCATGCCGTCCTTGTCTACTAGTATACTATTTGGTGCAGAACCAGTTGGGAGAGAATAAAGTGTAAGGTATGGGGTTTTTCTTGGCGTTAGTGTATGCTGATCCTCTGCTGTATCTTTTTGCTCCTCGCTATTCTGGTTTGTTTTTTTGTTAGAGTCTATCTGGTAAATTTGAATGTCAATTATGATGACAAAAATGGATATGGCAAGTGCAGCCAAAACTGCATACGTTATTTTTTTATTCAAAGTATGTTTTGCATTGTCTTGGATTGTATGAGTACCTTTCGCCTAAAGGTTGAGAGATTCTTCTGGTATGATTTGATGTTACTAATTTTGAAACCAAACGATTTTTTCAAAACCATTTTAATCTAATTCTCAAATTGCGATAATCAAGGCTGCATTTTTAAGTAAAATCGAACATTATTACATTATATGGTCTCAAGAATGATCATAATAATATTTGCAGGCTGTTTTGGCGGGTTGTTTGCTATATCCGCTGCAATGATGGCAGGACAAACATGGGAAAAACCTGGAACATATTCTGGAATAAGTGATGCATCCCATCCACCAACGAGCACAACTGATTGTTACTCATTTCAAACAGGGTGCAAGAATACCAATAGCGGACCAACTCAGGCTGAATTGGATAGCGGCTCGTATCTGAGTGGAGACTTTAAGGGGAAATAAACTAATTTTTCATCAGTAAAATTTTATATTTTAAATTGAAATCGAACATGAAAAAAGAGAATAGACCTTTACAGGTCACAGTTTTTATTTCTTAGACTTTTTTGCTTTTGTTTTTGTCTTTGATTTTGCTTTTGCCATCGCTTATGGCACGTTGTACTGGTATTAAGCATATTGAATTTCACATTTTCAATGAGATTTACTTGAGTTTTGGAAAATCTTTAAGGTTGATACAAAAATAATGATTATGAAAATCAAGAGTAAGAAAATTGTTTTATGGGATATTGTTTGGCGTTGCAATAGTTATTGGATTTGTAATAGTGATCTTATCCAAAGGAAGCTTCATTGCATACATACCTCATAAATGACTCTGAAATCACTAAAATGGCCTATGATTTATGATTTATTTCTGAGTATGGTATATTTAGTAATAACTATCTAAAAGTTGACTCAGTTTTTTTTATAAATATTCAAGGAATGGTTCACTGTATGGATGTTACCAACCCAAAAGTGGCTTTCTTGAAGGTTCTTGACAATTCCATATACAATAGATTAGACAGTATTGCCGAGAAAAAAGGAATTGATACTAACGAATTGATTGCTCATTTTGAAAAAAATGGTACTGATATGAGCAAAAACAAACCACAAGAAATGTATCCAGCCTATCGCAAAATTCAACCTCCGAGAAGAATTACGCTATTTGCATCAACTTCCTAATCCGCCAAAGGCTTGCTACCACGTACAAACTAGAATCAGTCTCTGACTAGTTTCTTGGTAAAGGTTTAAGATCAGTACCAAAGTTATGATTGCATGCAACGCGGCTTTATGCTGATGATAATTGGAATTGCCATCCAGGTAGTAAACTGGGTACTGAGCTCATCCCAAACGGTCAAAGGCTTTGGAGGATATCTTACAATTATTGGTTGGGTGATCTTCTTTGCCGGTCTTGGAATTAGACAATTAGACAAAAAAAAGCTGCAATCAAACCAAGCTAAAAAGAAATAGGGATCTGCTGTTCAACCACTTGGATTTTAAAAAGTTGGTTTATCCAGTTGATGTGAAAACAAGCGGCTCAATTCAATTTTTTATATGGCGGTACTATGTAATTTCTAAAAATTTATACAGAATTACCAATTTCACATAAATATCATAAAAAATTGCGAACTTGATATAATATGTTTATATCACGAACTCATATGCATGTTTTCTAGGAGTGGTGTATGTTGGTAAATATGAATAGTTATGATAGAAATGAAAATCTCATTCGATTTATTGACTCACTTGATGGGAAAAAACACATTGGATTAATTTACGATGATCCTGATTTTGCAAAACTACTAAAATTTCGATTTATAAAAAACGGTCTACAAAATGGCGAAAATTGCATCTATGTCACAGATGAAGACTCTGGTAAAGTAGTAGTTGACATGATTACATATGGAATCCCAATAAGATATTTTCAGACAAACAAGATCATAGTGTATCACCAAAATGGTGCTGGAAAAACACGTCAAGAGATACAAGAAAATACTGATAAAAATATGGAAATCGTAAGAAGTTCTCTTGTTCCCCCATTTAGAATAGTTGGAAGATTGGTTCCAAATATAGGAAACGTTGATGGAATAACTGTACAGATGGATCTTGAGAAAAAAACACATCAACATTACCATGACTTTGGTGGTATTGTAATGTGCTCTTATGACATGTCCAAAATTGAAAAAACAAAACGCAAAAAATGGATTGAAGAATTATATCGTAATCATCATCATGTGATAAAAATATCTACAAAAGATGGAAGCGAAGTTGTCACAGCATCTAGTCTATAATATCTAGGCAAAAGACCACGCAGAATAATATTTTGGTGTAATCTCTAACACCGCTTCATTTCCCTGCCTTATTTCATTTAGTATCCATCTTGCCAAATCGTTGTCAAGTCCACCCATGTATTTTGTAATTATCTTTTCTGCAATCCTGTATGTTGGGCACGCCTTTCTCATCTACTGTACCAAGCTGCAAATTCAATCTTGAATTTAGAAATTTTCTTACTTTCTGTTCTGTAAGAGTCCTAGCAAGTCCTGGTATGGCACTTACTATCTTTATATGCCATGATATGATTGATTCCTTAAAAGCCATTGTTGAGGATTTAAGTAACCCATGTTACCTAAAGTTTATCTGTCCAGTAACTTACGTAAAAATATGAAACCAATCGCATTGACACTTGCAGTTGTGCTGTTTTCATCAGGCCTAGGGTATGACTCGATGGTGGCATATGGACAGACGACTGATCAACCATGTTCAGTATCTCATCCATGTGTAAAGATTTGTGGAGACCATCCATGTGCCCCTGGAGAAAGATACGCACTTTCTGCTAACAGTACCACCACTGTATCATCTAATACAAACAACACAAGTACAAATCAGACAGGTGCTTCTGGAATGTCAGCTAATGTGAAAATGATGGACAATGCAACTGTAACAAAAACCTCTTCAAACATGACAATGAAAACAAACGGCACCATGAGTACGACTAACATGACAATGTCAACTAATGGTACAATGACTCATACATCAACTAATACGACAATGACTACCACACCAAAAATAATGATGCCAAAAGAACAAGTTGCTTCAGGTACGCAACCAAAAGATGTCAAGTGTCAATCAGGATTTGAATTGATAATAAATCAGTTTAATTCTAGACCAGCTTGTGTCAAGTCAGATGTTGCTTCCCTCTTAGTAGAAAGAGGCTGGGGAATGCTTGCAAACAGCTCTCCTTAAAATCACAGTACAATCTGATGTGTGTCTGCATATTGTCTTATCTCGGATTCGTTAAATAAACCTGCAATGTATGGAATGAATCTCTTTTTTACAATCTCCTTGTCTGTCTCTCCTAGAATTACTCTGCTTTCATAATCTAATCGGTTCATCTCTCTTTTGTGGTACCTACAAAGATCATGTAATTGTTCCAGGGTGAACTTATTAAGTAAAATCTTGTTAGCTTCGTGTTTTTGCATGTACCAAGAAATACAATTTCCTAGTTTATGATATTTTTGGAAATTAACTAAAAAATAAGAAATGGGTAAAATCTAAAATTCGATTTTTTCTTTCTCGGACAGCAAGAATTTTTTCGATTTTCTTACTCCCTTGAGGTCAAACCAACTTATCTTCAATGTGACCTTTTTTCCCTTTACTTGATCGATTGTTATCTTATCTGCTAACTTGACAAGTTCACTAATTGACTGATTTGGCATTTTTTGACTGGTTTGAACTTTGCAATTTATCTCTTGGGAATAATTTTTTTGCACACTGGGTGTGAAATATTGAAGCTATGTTTGATCGTTCCGTCTGCATTTCAGCTATGATTATGATTTTTCAGCTAATGTCTTGAATTTAGATAATAAAATATTGTGTATGAAACGTAGGCATGGCTCAAGTAATGTCTCCACGTGAGCAAGCATTTGTCTTGATCACATGTGAAACAGATTCTGAATTTCGAGTCGCAGAACAGATAAAAACACTTCCTGGAGTCAAGGAGGTTGCCATGACAAGTGGCTCACATGATATACTTGTAAATGTAGAGGCTCATGATGTGGAATCTCTCAAAAACACAATAGATGAAAAGATTAGGGGAATATCTGGCATACGTGCTACAACTACTCTTGTAATTGCCGGTAGCCTCTGATCTACCATATTTTATGTATGGAAAACTACTTGTGACCCGATTACCTACTTTATATCATGAAAGCAATGACCTACAAAAAATTCCGCGAGTCAGAGTCTCCATATTACTTATCTAAAGAAGGAAGGTTGTCAAGAGCCGAAGTCATAAAAAAACTCGAATCCTTTCTCAAGCAAAAATTAGGCGAAGGTCAAGACTTTTTTGATCAATACTGTATTCAGGAAGAAAAGTAATCTAACGTGCTGCCAGCTTGTCATGAATTTGTGCAAGTATTAACTCTGCCTTTTCCCTGCTCTCAAAGGGCTCTTCTTTCTCATCCATGATTGCATCGATTTCATAGCTCTTGTCCACTAGAACATTTGCTACATGATCATCAAGTGTACCGTTACCAATCAAATAATATGCAAATACGGTATTTTTCTGTCCGATTCTGTGCAGTCTGTCTTCTGCTTGCCTGTGAATGGCAGGACTCCAATCAAGCTCAGCAAATATGACATATCTTGCCCTGCTTAGATTTATTCCAACATTTCCTGCCCTTAGCCCAGCAATCATTAGTTTTGTTTCACCATTTTGGAACTTGTCAATGTTGTCTTGTCTTTCCTTGTCTGTTTGGCCTCCGATGATTGAAGATGGCAAATATTCTGACAGGTTCTTGTGTAATAGTTCATGAATTGCTTTGTGGTGACAAAATACTACGACACTTTCTTCAATCTCCATTATGTTTTTTACAAACTCAATAACGTGTGGAACTTTGGCTATTCCTGCAGCTTGTCTCTCGCTTTGTATTGCTCTTTTGTATGATGAAAATTTATCAAACGCGCTTGTTGCAGTTTTTTGCTCCTCTTCCAATCTCTGCCAAATCTTACCAAGCTCAGTCTGATAATATGATATATCTGAATCAATAAACTCCTTGTACCTTACTTTTTCTTTTAGCTCTTTTAATACATCGGATTTCTTGCGTCTAAGCATTACATGTTTTCGTAACTCCTCGCCCAAACTTGCACGTTTGTTTTCAAGAACAATCGCTTTTCCTTTTTCATTAACATAGCAAAAATACTCACAAAATTCTTCAAAAGTTCCCAAAAGCCCCGGTCTTAGTATATCAACTATTGGCCAAATCTCAGAACCACGGTTATAAATTGGAGTACCTGATAACCCTATTCTGTATTTGATAGAATCAAGTGCTGCAAGTTTTTTTACTGCAGAATATTTTTTCGTTGTTTTTGAACGTAAGTGTTGCACCTCATCACATACAATTGTCTTTATTCCTAATTTTGAAAGGTCGTCTATTCTCTTGTATAATAAATCATAGTTTATGATGTAAACATCATACTTGCCAATCTCTTGTGATTTTCCAGTACGAATAAGAACCGATGATGGGTATTCTTCTTCTATTATTCTTCCGTTTCTGCTACGTTTTTTTAGAAATTTTTGTATCTCTCTTTGCCAGTTGTTTAATGTGACAAGTGGCGCGACAATTAGTGCAGGAAATGTCTGTTTTTCTGTAGCCAGGTAAGCTAATGTCTGAACGGTTTTTCCTAAACCCATCTCATCTGCTAATAATGCATTTCCATATGATTTTATTAAAAAGTCAAGACCTTCTCTTTGGAAATTCAATAATGTTCCACGAAATTGATTTCCTGGATTTGCCTTGCGTAATTTTTCAATTCTAGTCCATTTCTTCTTAGGCTCAACTACACGTTTCATCTTTCGATTCCAGATGAGCTTTGATTTTATTTCAAGAGGATATCTGTCAATTATCCATTTTATTTTCTGAACATTCTGTTGAGTATCGGGTACTATGGCCTCATCAGGGCCGTTGCCATACCATGCTTGTGGTATAACACGAGCAACCATGCTGACCGCTCTATCCCCTGTAAGCTTCCAAGTCCAATTTTTTGAATATGTGTCAAGTACGTATTCTAAGGTGCCAAAGTCTCTCATATGTCGCTAATTCTTCGAAAGATAGGAAATTCGGTTTATGAATCTTTTACTTTTGACGAAAACCGCAATTATTCGTATTTAAGGTCAGTTTTAGGGCTATTTTCTATTGAAAAAACCAATTTCAGATAAGAACTTGCAAAATATCGTCTGATCTAACGATTTGCATTAGATGCGTCTGATACGGAATTTAGATAATCCTCTTAGTTTCCTGAATTGAGGCATGCCAAATGATTTGGTAGTTCGCCAACTTTTTGTATATCTATATGTGAACCATGCAGATGCAATGGTTGAGAATATTATGGTTGGCAGCATCCACTGGAAGTTGGCTTCATGATCGGGAAATATGCTAAATACTGTAGCAAGAGTGTTTGGTACAAGAACCGCAGTGCCTGCAACTGTAAACCATACCACCAATATTGATAGCTTGTTTGACACCTGAGTCTGAATTACGTTTATTCCAGTTGCAATCATCTGCATGAGGTTTTCTGCCATCTGGATCTGTCTGTCAAGTCGGCTTAAGATGACCTCAAACTTGGCAAGAACTGGTTCATCATCTGAGATCATGTCAGCATCACCATATTTTAGATTGTGAACAGTATCATAGGTTGCCCATACTGCATTAAGAAAAGTAAGAAGTGAAGTCTTCATATTGGAAAGTTCAACTGATAGATCTCTTTGAATTTGTCTTGATCCTGCCAAGTCAAGCTCAAGTTGTTCTGTCCTATCTACAATTAAACGCAAAATCGAAAAGTTTGTTTCACTTATTTCATCAATTATTCTTGCAAGTAAGATAGTTTGCCTGTTGCTCCAATTGTCTGGCTCTTTTGGCAGTTTACGCAAAAGTGTTGTGGAATAATTGTACAAACGTGTTATTTTTCCTCCATAATCATCATGAATCGTAACCACCAAGTCTTTTTTCATAAAAACTAACAATGGTGTGGTCTGAGTTGTATTGTTTCCCGGTATTACAAAAGGAATCATCAGTCCAAGCGTGTCTCCTCTATCCTCATAGCTTGAAACATAACCAGACAAAAGCAGAGAAGGATCCATGGTAATGCCAAGTTTTTCAAATATTTTTGGTGTCTCTTCTACTATGTTATCAACTACGCATTCTATCCATGTAAGATGACCTCCGGTTGCAACTCGTGCTGCTTCGGTAAGATCAACTGATGGTGTTTTAAATGGAACTCCGTCCGGTTGTAAACCTGCAATGCTTACTGTCTTTAACATGCCGTAGTTCAAATCTAGACTTATATACACCTATTTGTGAACGCTAACAACTCTTCTCTGATCTAAAAACTTCACATTTCATTTCTTTATTTTCTGTTAAAAAATAAGAATAATAGGGTGATATTTAGACGATTAAAACCATGAAAATATTGGTAGATGCAATGTATGATGGAGTAGACGCAAAACTCAAAGAGTTTGGATATGATGCATATAGTGTAAAGAAGCTTATTGCAGAAGGAAAGAAACTGTCCAGTGATTACTCCATGATAAAATATGCCGAAGAAAACCACATGATAATGGTAACAGAAGACACCGAAGTTGGAAAGGCATGTAAGGAAAATGATATACCCTGTGTCTTGCTTGACCAAGAAACAATCTTTAAGATAATTTTAGAAGAGCTAACCAAGTACAAAGATTAGACAGTCTTTTCTTTGCGATGTTTTTTTACAAAAATTATTATTGCTATTATGGCACCTGCTGCTGCTACTACATCTATGTAATCTGAATATTGTCTTATGTTAGTCCATTCACTACCAAGCTTTACTCCAACATATGTAAGCATGGTATTCCAGATTAGCGAGCCAGCCATGGTGTAGATTGAAAACTTTTTGAGGCTCATGTTTGCAACCCCTGCCGGAAGTGAAATGTACGTGCGAACCGCTGGGAGAAGTCTGCTTATGAATGTGGCCTTGTCTCCATATTTTGTAAAATAAGACTCGGTTAGCTCTAGATGCGATTTTCTCAAGAGAACATATTTGCCATATCGTAAAACAAATTCCCTACCAAGACGTGAACCTACAAAATATGCTATCCATGAACCAATTAGATTTCCAATCGAGCCTGCTAAAATTACAAGTATCGCATTAAATTTTCCAACTGACACCAAGTATCCAGAAAATGGCATAATGACTTCACTTGGTATGGGTATGAGTGCGCTTTCTGCTATCATCAAGAAAAATATCCCAAGATAGCCGGAATTTGAGATGGTCTGGATTATGAAATTTGTAAGGTTGCTGATAAATTCTAACGCTACCAATACTCTCCCCTGACCAATAACATCAGTAATGATTGCAATTTACCACGTTCCGCTTGTGGTAAATCCAGGCTCATCAAAATTTCTTTGCGAAGCATGTCTATGAGCTTTTTTCATATGTCTTTCTAATCTCTGCGGATCGTGTAATTCTAGTCCACATTCTTTACACTTTGTCTCTTCAGGCTCATCTTTCTTTTTAAAAAGTCTCAACTATGCTTCTGTGTAAATCATTTGCTAATAATTCTTACGTGTTTTTATTATGGTAAAATGAGAATGGCCTGCGTAGTTCACAACCTACGCAGAAGCATACGACGGACTGGTATGCTATAAATGAACTAGCCATGAACCAGTTGATAAATATTTGTTAATGCGATTTAATTGATTTTATCAATACGTATTGTATGATGCCTTTCTCTGATACCTCCTTCATTTTTTGTATTGATCTGTAAAGTATTTTTTCTACATATGCTGGATATTTTTGAATAATTCTTGATTTGATGGACTCTCTATTTTTTATGTAATAATCTGCCAAGGGGGGATAAACCATATCTCCTATGATCTCTTTTCTTGTTATCTTAAAACCATTTGAAACAAGCGCTCTTTCTACTGTTTTAAAATCATAATGCTCTGAGGACCATGTGAATTTTAGGATACCTATTTTGAGAATTTCAGGACCTTTGGAATCTGCAAGAATAGGTATTGCGATACATAGTATGCCGTCTTTGTCTAATACTCGGCTTGATTCTTGTACAAATTTATCAAGAGGTTTGAAGTGCTGTGCCGATTCTAGAGCAATGACCCTGTCAAATGCCGACTCTCTAAATGGTATTGTAGTGGCAGTAGAATTAACAAGTTCAAGATTTTTATTATTCCCAAGTAACTGTTTTGCAAATCTTAATTGATTTTGATTTATGTTAAGACTTGAGATATCTAAGACAGGATATTTTTTTTTCCAAATTATTGCAGGCTCTGAAAACCCGCTTCCAACATCAAGCAAGTTTTTTGCATTTTTTAGATCTGATATGTCACCTATGATGTCACATAGATTTGTTTGGGCTGCAACTGGATCCCTAGTATCTTGTTTCCAGTATCCAAAGTTGAGCATATTGCCGCTTGTGGCAACCTGCATTATTGAAGAAAGGTAATCGTAGAGATTAATTACATCTGTTTCATTTCGGCGAAACGTCCAAAATAATAGATCTTTTAGATTTGGATTTACCAACTTTCTAAGAATGAATCTAATGTAATTATTAAGATATGGAATTGCTGAACTTTTTATTGCACTCTAAATTAATAAATTCATGGACTCGTGTGATTCTAGGACTAGGTCATATAAAAACGGAAAAACTTTTGAACAATGTAGAGACATTGCCAAGACATTAAGTGCAGCTCTGAAAGAAAAAATCAATCAAAAAGGTGAGGTCCAGTGGTCCGAAATTCTAGAGTCTGCAGATCATGATGAGCTTGTCTACAAACTCACACTGAAGTTTCTGCGACAAGACGGTTATGATATTGGAAACTGGAAAATTCCTCGAGTTGCAAAAACTAGTTAGGTTGTATGGCACAACTGCCATTTTGTGTTTTTTTTAGTTTACGTGCCATGATTATTGGTGTAACTAATAATATTGGAATTGATATTGCAATAAAGATGGTCTGAATCTCAGCTTCGTATGTGGTCAAAAACAGAGTAAAACTTGTAGCTCCTGCACCAAATCCAAAAAGCATTGTAAAGGCAGTTCCTGCACATGTTGGACATCCAACAAATAGACCAGTAACTGCACCAAATGTTCCTACCTTTCCTCCTGAACGCATGATAGAAAATACTGCTGATGATAATGCAAAATTAATTCCAACAAGAAATGAAACCACTACTAAAAGTACCAGATTCAATGGTATTATCTGCAGTCCAACATGTTCTGTAAAAAAGGCAAAAATCATAGGCATGTATCCTGGAAGATCACAACATGGTGATAGCTCAACATGTGGGGGTTTTGGAAAACCATAGTCTGTGGCATTAATGTCTGGTTTGTAAATTATGATTCCAGATGTAATGGCAAAAAATACTCCATATCCTATTGCACTAACAAGAAGTATTCTTTTTGATCTCTTGTTGTTGATGGCATTTGCTATTATGGATGAGACTGAAGAATCTGAAGCAGAAATCTTTGATCTGTAAAACTTGTGCAGACCCCAACCTATGGCTACAAATGCAGCTACAAGTACTACATATGTTGCAACAGCAAGTCTCTGTAATGCAGGCATTGCAGCCGGAGTAACAATCGTGGAATCATTTTTTGCATATGCAAGAAAAGATACTGCTATAGCTACAAACCCTATGATTATCAAAGCACGATAAGATCTACCTATGGTTTTCTGCTTTTCCACTGGATATGGTTTTAAAGTCTAACATTAAATTCTATCTTTGATTACCCAAAGTGTTTATTTGTAATGATGAGAACAGAGGTTTGTTTGAAGATAGACGAACCTCCAGACTCTGATTATGCAACTACCAAAATCACCTATGTTGGTTTTGTAGATCCTTATGGTGTAGAGGGCTTGGTTATCTTAAGATCTGAGGATGGTAAGGAATTTCACATGCGCGCTTTTTCTGGCGAAGTGGCACGACATATCACAAATTTCATTGAAGGCCGCCGTGATACAATTCCTACAATATACAACATGATTGAAGAAATTGCAGAACTAAACGAGCTAATCTTGGTTAGGATAAAAGTTTACGAGAGTGGTTCTGTCCTACGAGCAAATATTTACTTTACAGGAAAAAATGAATTTGTAATGCGAAACTATAGGGCATCAGACGCAATTGCTCTTGCGACATTTTACAACGTTCCTATACTGGTAAGAAAAAATCTTTTAAAAGAAAAAATGGAAGTCTAAGTTACAATCTGTTCTAGTTTTCCTTCTTCTTTGGCGCGTTTAATCTCCATCGCAATTCTTCTTCCCACACCAAATGTTTCACCATACTTGTACTTGGTATAAGGACTGGTTGTGGCAAGAATTGGATTGCCTGGAACTCTTAGTGAGACGTCATACACCACAATGTCCAAGTCTTTTGTAATGACACTTTGTAGTGAGAATGGCCCAATTATTCCAGGTGGGTATTCTCTTCTAACTGCAGCAACAAACTTGTCGCCTGCTTCGATTATCTTTTCAAGTAGTGATTCTCTTACACTGGCAGGTGTGTGTCCTACCTCTATATTTTGAAGTTCAATGTCTGTCTCAAGTTGTTGCTTTGCTGGGAGGGATACAAAATCGTGCAGGTTAGTTTGCAGCCGTCTTTCTATTCCAAGAAAGTCTACCTCCTCTGATATTGGAGTGTGAAAGTAATTGAAGTTAAAGTACGTCCCTATGACATATTCTTCAATGCTTGCAGTTCTTAATGCCTCTCTTTCAATCAAATCGTGTTTTATCTTGGTCTCTGTTTTTTCTTTAAATTCAGAATACGATGATACAGTGAAAAACGCACGTTCAAGTTTGCGTTTCTTTTCCTGAACCTTGACTATGACCGGTCTGTCTATGTCTTTTGGATTTTTGAAAAGCTTTGGATGTCTGACTCTGGCTTTTTCAAGCAAATAATATTGGTTTTTTTTGTTTGCTCTTTCCTCTGCTTGGAACAGCTTTCTGTTCCCAAATAATGGAAGATTTAGTTTGTTTTCTACTCCAACATATCCTAGGTATGCAGTTAATGCTCGGTGTGGTACAATTATGGTATTTAATGCACGTAACTGTGATTGCACTTTATTGGATAACATATCTTTGAATTTGTTTACTATGATCATGTCATCAGCTATGCGGGAAAATCTCTTGTATGGTATCTCTCTTCCTTTTTGACAAATTACCACAGTTCGAAAATTTTCATCTTTTGCGCCATCCATTACTTCTAGTGCAGAATGACTTCCAAGAACGCCTATTGTAAGATCAGAATAACTTTTAACAATATCTTGAATCTCTGATCTTTTTATCATGCTGCATCTATTTGTCGTGGGTAAAAAAGCGTTTTACTTTAGGTCTTCTTTATCTTTGAACTCTTTTAGTTCTTTTTCTGCTTCGATTCTGCCTTTCTCATATTCACCCTTGGCTTTTCCAAAAGTTCTTGCTAGTTCTGGGATCTTCTTTGCACCGAAAATTAAAACCCCGATTATTACTACGGCAATTATTATATTTTCATATGCCATGTATGCATTATTTTATCTAGATCAAGATTTAAGTGTTTGAACCTGCTTTGCCCTTCTTTCAGATAATGCCATACCTACAAGGTACAGGCCAATCATGGGTCCTGCAACAAACCACATGGTAACACCACTTCCGTCTGGAGTTATGGCAGCTCCTAGAATTATCATGGCAAATATTGCATACCTTATGTTTCGCCTCCAAAACTTTTCATCAATCATGCCTGATGCAGTTATTGCATACATTATGAGTGGGAGCTGAAATGCTATTCCAAACGTTAGCAAAAATTGTAACACAAATGATATGAAATCGACAATATTAAGAAATGTAAGTAAATCTGCAGATTCGCCATATTTGTAAAGAAAACTAAGGATGTATGGTGTAACAAAGTAATATGAAAAAACACATCCTGCTATGAATAGACCTATTGCAGGAACTGTTATGTTTCTAATTATCTGAGTTTCTTTCTCATCCAGTGCAGGTGATAGAAAACCAACAAACTCTTTTACGATTATTGGCATCGCAAATACAATTCCAAGCAGTATTGCAATATAGAACTGGGCAAAAAATGCCTGTCCAGGGGCTGTTTGAATAAGCTGAACAGTAGGTGGTAACAATTGATGTTTCATGATTATTGTTGTCTGAGCTGCTATGTTATCAAATGGGCTGAATGTTGGATAGTACAAACCTATTCCATTGTAACTGATTGGTGTTAGGTGAAAGCCTAAGATGAAAAATGAGATTGCTCCAACAGCAATCAACATTCTAAATATTCGCTTTCTAAACTCTTCTAAATGCTCGCTGATGGTTAACCGCTTATCCATTGGAGATCAATAGACATAGCTACTTCTTCCTTATCTACTTTCCAGGGATTGGCAATATTTTATTAGATGGTAGATTGCTTTGCTCTTGCTCTGCTGTAGTAAAGTTTTCTAGTTCTACGGTCAGTTCTGTACTTGTCTCAAAAGTAGTTCCTAATTGCATAGCCAATTCTGTAATCTCTTGCGGTGTGTAAATTTCACGCGATCCTTTTAGAAATATCCTGCTGCCTTTCTCAGCAACTTCGCCACCAAATTTGTCTTTTAGAAACTTTGTAATTTTTTCTACTTCTTCCTGCGGTATCTGATTATGATAAAACACAATTCCAGGAACGGATTGATAATCCCAAGGAGTTCCATTTCTGTAACAAAAGACACCAAAGACAGAGCCTTTGTCGTCTTTGACGCACTTTATTTCCCAAATCAGAACCTTTTTTGGATCATATTGTGCTTTTTTAAGATCCTCTACTGTAAGCTTCCAATAGCGTAATCTGCTCATCTTATGAATGATTAAATATTCGCTTATAAAATTGTGTGCATGGAAGTTATTCCTGTAGACAGACTTGAGCTCTTAACTGAGATGGAGGAAAAATATGAAAAAAAGGATAAAGAATACTTTGTTCATCTATTAGATCACAAGGACTTTGTTATACGATGTAGGGCAGTATGCATACTAGTTGACATTGGTGGCGAAGATGTAGTGCCACATGTTGCAGGAATTTTAAAAAATGATCCTAATGAATTGGTAAGACACGAAGCTGCATTTTCCTTGGGCCAGATGTGTCTTCGAAGTGGCATCGGACCACTTGAGGATGCAACAAAAAATGATCCGAGTTTGTTTGTAAGACATGAAGCAGCAGTAGCATTAGGTGTCATAGGTGCAAAAGAAGCAAAGGAGACACTTGAAAAAGCACTTCATGATCCAAGTGAGCAAGTAAGAGATTCTGCAGTTGTTGCACTTTCAAATCTAAAATTCATGGAAAGCTTGAGCAAAAACGCGAAATTTGCAAGACTCACCGGTGGCTAGATAGGAGTTACCAAGGTTCCTTCCGGCATTGCCTTAAAATCATATATTGCATCAATATTGGAATTTTCAAAAATCTCTGAATCATGAGTTATTATGATAAACTGAGATATTGCATCAATATTTGATTCAAATGCCTGGGATAGGACATTTACTAGCGATTTTCTTCTCTCATGATCCAAGTGAGTTGTTGGCTCATCAAGAATTATGAAATTCAAGTTAGATGAGCCCATCAAGTGTGCCATGCCTAACCGTAATGCTAACGCAACACTTACTTTTTCACCACCACTTAGAGACTCTAGATCTAAATTCGTGTTTCCAGAATAACATGTGATTCCTATATCTCTTGCTTTGTCCTCAAGTGTAATTCTATGGATTTTTACATTGAACGTTGACAAATATTCTGAGGCCTTTTGAGATATAATGTTTAGTGCCCATGAACGAAGACTTGTTGCAACTGGACCGTCTCTATTGTAAATTTGGCTGCGGATAGTTTCAAGATGTGAAACATATTCTTTGACATTGTGTAATTCAGATAATGTCTGTTGGTTTTTTTCAAATTCTTCTTTGTATAATTTCATCTTTGTACATATAGCGCCAATTTCCTGATCAATGCTGCTGAGAAGTTTTCGTTGTTGTTCTAGCTTTATCTTTAAATTTCTAAAATTATTTGCATCAAAATCTTTTGTTTCATTAATTAACGCAGAAATGGAATTTATTACATCTGTTGAATGCTGGTCTATTGCCATTTGCATGAGATTTCCACCTATGGCTATCTCTGGAATTTCTCTTACACTGGATCTGAGTTTCCATATTTCATTTTCAAGTGCTGTCAGGTCATCTTTTGTCTTTATGCAGTAAAGTGATAAAACTGCCTCTGCTTTTTCTATCTGCCTGGTCTTTAATTCCAATTCTTCTTTGTTTTTCAAAATTCTTGATTCATGAGATGCAACCTCATCTGCTTTTTTCTTGAGCGCTTCAAGTTCTTTCTTTAGTTGCTTTTCATCAAATAACGGATTTAGACTATCAACTCTTGAATTACATACTGGGCACTTGCCATCAATCAAATGTATTTTTCCTGCTAACTCTTGGTGACTTTTGATTTTGCCTATCTTTTCATTGGTTTCTTTTGATTCCATACGATATCTTTCAAGGTCGTTTTCTATCTGTTTTCTATCTGATTCTATCTGAGGTTTTATCGATATTAGGGATAAACTATTTGTAGACTCGGCAAGTTTTTTTTCTTTCTCAACCAAATCTCGCTTAAAATCAACTATCTTGTTACGGACATATTTGACAAGCTCTTCTTTCCTGATTTCTATTTCTTTTATCTTCAATTCTTTAGGAGTATCTTCATCTATCTTTTTTTGTATCAGGAAAAATTCTTTTTCCTGGGACGCTTTTTCTTCTTCAAGTTTTCTTTTCTGTGGGTCTAAAATGGTAATCTCTTTTCCTAAAAATTCATTTCTTGTCTTTAACATGCTTATGTCTGTGTCATCGTATCCTAGATTGGATTTGATCGATTCTCTAAACGCATCTATTGATTTTTTCATAAAATCATGCGCAGTATCTAGTTTGTCAATTCCTATGATGGCATTAACAAGCTCCTTGAATTTTTTTGGATCAGCCTCTATGATTGATTGTAACTCCCCCTGCTGAACAATTGATGCTACCTTCAGTTTTTCAAAATCTAAACCAACGAGGTTTTCTATCTCTTTTGTCATCGATTCCCCGAACTGTTTTCTTTCTCCTGCTGCGAGTGGTACTAGTTTATCGTTTTTCTTTTCGTAAAGCTGCGCAGATGACGTACCTTTTGCATCTATTTTGCGAACTGCCTCAATATTCCTGTTTCCAATAGTAAAGTTCACCTTGACATAGGCTTGATTGGAACCACGTCTTAACAACCCCTTGGTAGATTTCCTAATATGTTCACCAAAGAGAGCAAAAGTTATTGCGTCTATTATGCTAGATTTTCCTGCTCCATTCTGGCCAACAAATACAGTTACTCCTCTATCAAATGATAGTTTTGTGTTGCTGTGTGACAGAAAATTCACCAACTCAACTGACTGTAGCATTTTTTACTCCTCTCTTAAATCGCATAAAGTTTTCAGAAATGATGTGATTGGCATCTGCCATGTTCCCCTTTGATAGTAAAGGTAATAGTTCATTTATTGCAAAATTTGCAAATTCTTCTGTACCGAGTATTTCTTTTGCAATTTTGTGCATCTCGTCTTCTATTTTCATGGGTCTTTCCATGAATACAGATCCATTTTCTTGTTCTGTTGACAGGTGTTTCCAAAAACAACGCAATGTCATTTCAGATATTTTTGATATCTGGACTTGTATTGCCCCAGGATCTAATATTTCTCCTGATATTTTGATTTCTACTACTGGCTTTCTGTTGTAGGCTTGTATTTTTTTAGATAGTTCATTAATCTCATCTGATAATTTTTCAACTGTTGTCTTGACTGAGATTTGCGGTCTTGTATCTAGTTTTATCCAATTTGGCAAAGCTTCGGGTCTTGATATGTCAACTTCAAAAAACCCCTTCTGAGTTTCTTTTATCATCTCACTTGAAGTAATCTCAATAGAGCCAGGATATGCTAATGGACCGCCAAGATGAGAGAATTTTTTTAGCTCTTTTTCGTGAAGATGTCCCATTGCATAATATGTGAAGTTTTTTGGAAGATCCGTTGAATTTAGCTCTCCTGCAAATTTGTTTATCTCTGAAATTCCCTGATGCAATACCAATATCTTGTGCCCTTTGTGCTTTTTTGCTTCCATGTCTGCTCTTACAAATTCATCTTCAAAGGTGTGTATCTCGCTTTTTCTTTTCTTGTCAAATCCTTGAATCAATATGTCCTTGTATAGGACAGGTATGCCATTGCCGATGTATTTTGAAAATTCTAAATTGTGATAGACCCAGGGAACCGGAACGCCTCTTATTCTGCTAATGTCATGATCACCTAAGACAAAAAACGAATCAATGCTGTTTTGTTTTAGTCTCTTTAGTGCATTTGCTAGTACTATGATTGCCCTTCCGCTTGGATTTGGTACATGAAAAATATCACCTGCAAAAATTACAAAATTTACATGATCTTTTATCGAAGTATCAATTGCTTGGTTAAATGCCAAGTAGACATCCTCTTCTCGCTCCTCTGAATGGTATTGTACAAATCCAAGATGTGTATCAGAAATATGTGAAAAGATCATCTCAATCTAATAAGAGGTCTTTTTGCAAAAGGCCTTGTGTTGATTCCTTTGCTATGTCTTTGAACTTGTCTGTCTGGCTCCATTCCTTTACTGCATCAAGATCAGAGCCGGTCTTTTTGCTTTTTACCTCGTCAATGTGAACTATGGCGGGGAGATTAACCCATTGTCCAATCAGTATGGCATCACCTATATTCAATGATGAGAGTTGTGAGAGTAGGTCTTTACTTAGTGATTCTGCAGCAGATGCAATTTGCTGTTGATCGTCATCTTGAACTATCTTCATTATGGCAAGTGAGCCCATCTGACTTAGTACATTTGGATCAATATTTCTTGGTCGCTGAGATACGACTCCTAATCCTATTCCAAACTTGCGTCCTTCCCTTGCAACTTTTGATGCCCAATATTTAGTATCTGTGTGTTCGCCTTTTGGAATAAAGACGTGAGCCTCCTCAATTATGATAAACACAGGTGCTACCAACCTGTTGTTTCGGTTTGATGATTTTCCTTTCTTTTCCCATACTGATTCTTTTCTTTGTTGTAGTAGCTCTTGTAAATAATATGCCAGGCCAGCGTTTGCTTGTCTTTCACTAAGCTCTGCTATGTTTAATACATTTACCCTCCCTTCTTTTATCAGATCAACTGGGTCACCACAATCAGGATCAAGTATGTCTGAGAATCTATGCTTGGCATCGTCTATCTTGTCCAAGACTCTGCTTGCGCTATCTGCATATCCCTTTGTGGTGTGACCAAATGAAGAAACATTTTCTTCCAAGGCTGACCAAAAGTCTTTTGCCTGTTTGACTTGGTCAGTAAATGATTCTCTCAAAACTCTTTGTTGTTTGTCTGCATTTTCACGAAGCTCTATTACTTCAGCTAGCTTGTCAGCAGGAAGTAGTCTTGGGTTTATTTTTACCATCATGTAGTTCATCTTGGATATGTCTAGATTTTCATAGTCATTGTGGTAATCAAATATGACCAGCGTCCCGTTTAGTGATGCAACATCTTTTGCTACCAACGAAACTAGGTTGCTTTTTCCCATGCCGGTCATGGCAAGTATGGCAAAATGTCTTGAAACAATTTTGTTGATGTTTACCTTGGCCTCGATTTCTTTATTTCTTAGTAACGCACCAATCCTTATCCATTCCTTTCCAGAAGGACCAAAGATCATGCCGAGGTCTTTTTGTGTAGCTTCAAGAATTGAGGTTCCTGGAAGTGGTGGCACTGCAGGAAGGACTACTTGTCCTTTTTGTAGTTTTTCAAGAAACCCAAGTATTCCAATCTTGACCTTGTAATTTTTGTCTCGCGAATTTAGCTCAGCGACTTCTTTACTTTCTACAGCTTCGTCGAAATTTCTAATATCAGTGAGGGCTTCGCTTGTTATTATTGATCTTTCTACCAGTCCAAGTAATCTTCCATCTTGTGAATCTATTATCACATACTCTCCTACAGATAGAGGTCTTGATGATTGTGCGGTAACCTCTGTTGGTTTTGATTCTCCTATTACTACACCTATTGTCAATTCAGTACCTCTCTTGAACTAATTTCGTTTGTTAATCCATATAGACTAACAAGTCTTGACAGATCAGAGTTGCTTATCTTGCAGTTTTCATGTGCCAGCTTTAGCGCATAAGGATATCCACCTACACTATTCTTTGTTATTCTATCAAGCAGATTTTTGATTTCATCTTCTTTGTGGTCAGAGCCCAACATCTCTATCTTGATTAATGGTGTAGAGTCTCTGAGTCTTGCATAGACATATGTTACAATTTTTCCAGGACCCAAATCACTATCTACAAATATTTTACTAAATCCTGGCTTTTTTAATGCATGATTATAATAAAATATGTCACCTGCAACAGAGCCCATCTTCTCAAATTGTTTTCTGGCAGACGATGTTTTTGAAATGAATATGACATTGTGCTTCTTTTTTATTGCAGACGTAATCGTACTTCCTAGAGTCGATTGCCGTGTAAGAAACTGTGAGTACAGTGATCCATCTAAAATTACAAGATCTGCCTTGTCTATTGATTGTGTACATGCATCTACCTCCATTTTGCTTGCCTGTATCTCTAGTTCAGGTGAAGGTTGGCCTAGCCCCTGATTATGCATCTCTGTAATGATTTTACCGTCTGACTTGATTGATACTGCAGTTACAACCCATAATTCAAGTCCCTGAAACTTGGTGCTGTTATAACTACTATCTATTCCAGCGATGATCGAATCCTTCTTTTGTGGTGTATAATCTATCCAGTTCTCCTTTGCGGCTTTGATTATTTGCTCAAATCTTTCGCCTTTGAATATGGACTTTGCCTCGTCTCGTTTCTTTAAGGCATCACGATATACTGTATTGAGCATAAAAATCCTTTATTTGCGAAGATAAAATGTTTCTCGTTTGAAATAGATTTGTGCCAAAGCTAACAAAAAATCAAGTCAGATAACTAATTTATGTAGTGGTCACGAAATACAGGCGTGTTCAATAACGAGAAAACGTGGTCAAAGTATGCAGAAAATAATTCTACAGAAGAATTTCACAAAAAATTTGATTCTGCTGTAGAACAGATACAAAAAGATTTTGGAAAAATATACCCAATGATTATCGGTGGAAAAGAGGTCTTTTCTGAAAACCAATTTCAGGTAAGATCCCCTGCAGACAAGAACTTGGTCTTGGCTAACTTTCCGCTTGCCTCAAAAGATGATACACTACATGCAATAGAGACCGCAAAAGAGGCATTTGAGAAATGGTCACTTACACCATATCAAAAACGAGTCCAGATCTTTCGAGATGTAGCCGATATATTCTCACAAAACAAATTTTCCTTGGCTGCTATACTTTGCTTTGAGAATGGAAAAAACAGACTAGAGTCTATGGGAGACTTGGATGAGGCAATTGATTTTATGAGATTTTACGCAGATCAGTTAGAAATAAACCAGGGGTTTGCAAAAGAAACCAAAAGTGCATTTCCAAACGAAAAGACACGAAGTGTTCTAAAGCCATATGGTGTCTGGGGAATAATTTCTCCATTTAATTTCCCATCGGCAATTGCAATCGGAATGACATCTGGGGCGCTAATTACTGGCAACACCGTAGTGCTAAAACCATCAAGTGACGCACCAATATCTGCATTCAAGTTTGTTGAGGCAATCTATCATAAATTGACTCCAGCTGCCATAAACTTTGTACCTGGCTCTGGAGGTGTTGTTGGAAAAACCATCCTTGAAAGTACATCTGTATCAGGAATTGCATTTACTGGTTCAAAAGAGGTAGGAATGTCCGGATTTTCTACATTTGAAACTGCACAGCCTAGACCATTTATCTCCGAGATGGGAGGTAAAAATCCAACAATCATAACAAAGTCTGCAGATTTGGAAAAAGCATCAGACGGCGTTCTTCGTGCAGCCTTTGGTTTTAGCGGACAAAAATGTAGTGCATGCTCAAGAGTATATGTACAAAAAGAAATTGCAAACCAATTTCTTGAAAAACTTGTTAGCAAAACAAAATTGCTCAAGATTGGAAAACCATGGGAACGTGATACCTACATAAGCCCAGTCATAAACGAAGATGCAGTAAAAAAATTCCAAAAGGCAGTCGAGCTTGCAAAAAAAGATGGAAAAATTCTTGTTGGCGGTTCCGTGCTTTCCGATTCTTCTTACAAGGACGGTAATTTTGTAGAACCAACAATTGTGGTAAACTTGCCAAAAGAGCACAAGTTGATCAAGGAAGAACTCTTTTTGCCATTTTTGTGTGTAGAAACAGTAGACAGTGTTGATGAAGCAATAGATCTTGCAAATAAGAGCGAATATGGACTTACTGCAGGGATTTTCAGCCAAGACCAAAATGAAATTGAAACATTCTTTGAAAAAATTCAATCTGGTGTCACTTATGCAAATCGTACTGCTAGTGCTACAACTGGCGCTATGGTGGGGGCACAACCGTTTGTTGGCTGGAAAAACTCTGGAATATCAGGAAAAGGTGCAGGCGGTGCATACTATTTGCTTCAATTTATGAGAGAGCAAACTCAAACACGATGTGACTGAATAAACGAACTTCCTAAAAGTAAGATGTTTCGTTTCCTCTCCTTTAATCTCCTAATGGAATAAGGCAACCAGTTAGTTCCATATGGTATGTATTCTGATACTGAAAAACCTGAACGTACCAGGCTTGGTTTGAGCTCATCTCGTATGCCTTTTAACATTTGAAATTCAAATTTCCGCTCATGTTTTTTTGATAAGGTCTTTGCAAAATCAATCATTTTTGAATCATGAGTGGCAATAGCAAACTCATTTCCATCAGTAAATAAAATCTCAACTAATTTTTTGTAATTTTCATCTACTTCATGTCGTGTCTTGTACGCAACTGTTTTGTTTTCACGATATGCTCCTTTTACCAAGCGAACCTTTGCGCCTTTTTTTAGCAACATTGCCAAATCTTTACATGTTCTCTTTAGATTCGCTTGAATAGCCAATCCTACTCTTTCATACCTTTCAAAAAGGTCCAAGTAGATCTTGATGGTCTTGTCAGTGTATTCAGATGACTCCATGTCTATCCAGATAAATGATTGAGGTGTTGAAGCCTTTTCAATTATTGATTCAAGGCGCACAAGACAGACATCTGAACTAATTGAAAGCCCTACTTGGGTTGGCTTTATTGATACACCGCCTGTTACTTTGAGCTTGCGTAAATTTGTTACAAGTGTGAGATATTCAGTAACGGTATTTTCTACTTGTTGTTCTGATGTCATGTGCTCACCTAACCTGTTTATTATTGCACCCATTCCTTCAGAGTTAGCATGTTTTGCATATTCTATGGCATCACTCATGGTGTTGCCTGCTATCCATTGTTTTGCTATCTTGAAAAGAAATTTCTCTATTAGTGGGGATTTGTCATTCATAACTGCATCATGTAATCATCACACATAATTCAAATTTATGTAGATTTTTGAATCTGATTTTAAAATAACAGATTTAACAAGGCAAAACAGAGGTGATCTGATTTGAAAAGAGTTGGACTCTTGGGCTGCGGTGCAATTGGAACCGATATTGCACTTGCAATTGATTCAGGAAAAGTACCTGCCAAACTAACACACGTTTATGATTTTACAAAAAAATCATCAGAACTACTTGCATCAAAATTGCAAAACAAGCCTGTAATAACAGAAAATGTAGGTCTTCTAGCTGCAGCACCTGTGGACCTCATCATTGAGGCCGCTTCTCAGGATGCAGTTCGTGACAACGCATTGAGTATATTGCAAAACCGAAAGGATCTGATGATAATGAGTGTAGGTGCATTACTTGACGAATCAATTTATGATATTCTTTTTGATGCTTGTAAAGATTTTAACAAAAAAGTATATCTGCCGTCTGGCGCAATTCTTGGACTTGATGGTATTCGTTCGGTCAAAGAAGAACTAAATTCCATTACACTTGTAACTACAAAAAACCCAAGAGCACTCAAAGGAGCAAAGTTTTTTGAGACATCTGAGATTGATCTTGAGAAGATATCGACCTCCACCACAATTTATGAGGGTTCAGCTCAAGAGGCAGTAAAACTATTTCCTGCAAACATCAATGTAGCCGCGCTAATAAGCCTTGCAGGTATTGGAAGTGTAGCAACCAAAGTCCGAATAGTGGCAGATCCTATGACTAACAAAAATATTCACGAAATTGAAGCAGAAGGAAAGTTTGGTAAATTTTCAATAAAGGTTGAAAACATTCCTAGTCAAAGTAACCCAAAGACAAGTCGTCTTGCAATACTTTCTGCCATCGAATGTCTGAAAAAGATTTGCGGTTCTGAAATAAACATAGGTACCTGATTGGCAAATATTGCCGCATCCTTCATCTAGAACAATAAATTTGTCAATAGTATTATGCTTTAAATGACAAGGACGGCCAATTTTACTCTGTTCAATGGATCTAAAATCAGAGATACTTAAACTCAAAAAGGAAAAAAACGTGCTCATCTTAGCACATAACTACCAATTGCCAGAAGTGCAGGATGTTGCAGATTATGTAGGTGATTCATTGGGTCTGTCAAGACAAGCAGCAAAGACCAGTCAAAAAATAATTCTATTTTGTGGTGTTCATTTCATGGCAGAAACTGCAGCAATCACATGTCCAGACAAAAAAGTCTTGATTCCTGATCTTGCCGCAGGATGCTCGCTTGCTGAAACCATTACTGCAAACCAATTACGTAATTGGAAAAAAGAGCATCCTAACGCAGTCACAGTTGGGTATGTTAACACCTCTGCTGAAGTAAAGGCAGAGCTTGACTATTGCTGTACCTCATCTAATGCAGTAAACGTTGTAAGGGCAGTTCCTGAAAATAAAGAGATATTGTTTTTGCCAGATATGTTTTTGGGCTCTTATGTGGCAAAAGTAACAAACAGAAAGAACATGTTCATCTGGGCCGGCGAATGCCATGTTCATGCAGGAATCAGATCGCAGGACGTACAAGAGAAACTGCAGAAACTAAACACCGCCGAATTTCTTGTTCATCCAGAATGTAGCTGCACCTCATCTGTAATGTATGATATTGCATCTGGTGATTATGGCAACAGACAGGTCCAAGTCTTGTCAACCGAAGGAATGATGAATCATGCCAAAAATTCCCAAGCCAAGAAATTTGTGGTAGCAACAGAGACAGGAATATTGTATCGCATGAGAAAACAAAACCCAAACAAGGAATTCTATCCAGTCTCAGAAAATGCAGTGTGCAAATACATGAAAATGATAACTCTTGATAAAGTATATGCATCGCTAAAAGAAGAAAAATATCAAGTCAAGGTCCCAAAAAATATTGCAGACAAGGCACAGCTTGCAATAGAGCGAATGCTTGCAATTAGTTGATCTCTAAGCTAAGATCTAACGCTTTTACAGAGTTTGTCAACTTTCCAATTGATATCATATCTATATCCATCTTTGCGTATTGTTTGATGTTGCTTGAGTCAATTCCACCAGAAGCTTCTATCTTGACACGCCTTCGAAGACCTGACTTTTCAAGTGCATCTGTGATTAGTTGAATCTGTGCAGGAGTTCTGTTGTCAAGCATGATTATATCAGCTCCTTCTCTTGCAGCAGTAAGCGCATCTCTGAGATTTTCTACTTCGACCTCGATTTTTTTGTGCTTTTTCTTTGCCATTTGAATCAAATCTACAAGCGAGCCTGATATTGCTATGTGGTTGTCTTTTATCATGACCATTTGATCAAGTGACATTCTATGCTTGTTACCTCCTCCTATCTCAACGGCTTCTTTATCAAATAGCCTTAACCCTGGAGCAGTTTTTCTCGTTGAATATAGCTGCACCTTTGAATTTATCTCATGAATTTTTTTTACAAGTATTTTGGTTTGAGTTGCAATTCCACTCATCCTTGACATTAGATTAAGTACTGTTCGCTCACATGATAGTATTGAATAAGCATCCCCAGTTATGGTCATTATCCTGTTATTTGCAAATACTTTTTGGCCATCTTTTCTGTGAATCGTAACGCGACAGTTTCTTGATTGAAAAATTTGTTTTGCATGTCTTACCCCTGCAATGATTCCCTCCTCTCTTGTAATTATTGTAGCTGAAATTTTTTTCCTTGAAAGAAGATTACTTGTAATATCTCCTTTACCTATATCTTCTGCAAGGAACTGTTCTAATTTTTTTGCACTATCGTGCAATCTAAGTTACCTTTAACGCGTATTTTCCTTTTTCAGTAATGCCTAAGGACTTTGCAACCACTGAATTTATTGGGTCAACTATCAGTACTGCGCCACTCCAGTCTGGAGTAAGATCTGATGATTTACAAACAGGACAAACCTTCCCAATTGTTATGCATTTACATTTACGGCATGCCATTTCTCTAACCATATATCATCACTTTGCTTCTACTGCTTTCTTTGGCTTTTCTGCTTTTTCAGATTTGTCTTGTTGTTGTGCAGCCTTTGCACTTTTCTTTATCTCTTCTTCAATCCACTCGTCTGCACCAAGATATGGTTGTCTGCATGTGATTCCAACTTTCATGGCAGCTGTTTTTCCAAGTGATACGGCAGTGATTCTTGCACGTAATGTAGTTCCAATCTTCATTGTTCTTCCGCTCTGGTTTGCAAGTATCAAGCCAGACTTGACATCACTTTTCAAGTAGTCATCCATTATTTGTGATAAGTGTAACAATGCATCAGTTGAGCCAATTCTTACAAATGCACCAAAGTCCGTAATTTCCACAATCTCTCCTCTGACAATCTCTTGCAGTTTTGGATAGAATGTTAATGCAGTAAATTCTACTCTGTGATATGTTCCTCCATCTCCAGCAATCACTTTTCCCATCTTTTCCACTTTAGTATCAAGAATCATTATGACATAACCCAATTCTGGATTTATCATGCTCTCATATTTTTCTCGCAATATTGTTGAAGCTGCTTTCTTTAGAGATTCACCAAACAATTTTGGAGGAATTCTAACTACATCAGTAAGGGTTGATATAGAAAACATCCAAAAACTGTCATAAAATTTGAATTTATGAATCTTTGTATGACATGACTGTTATTTTTGCCTATGTTTAAATATCGTCTTACGAATTTTTTATTGTATGGTATCCGTTGATGAAGTACTTCAGACTCTAAGCACGGTAATCGATCCTGACTTGAAGAAGGATATAGTTTCTATGGGTATGATAAAAGATCTGGAAATTAATGGTAATGACATAAAATTTACACTTGAATTAACAACACCGGCATGCCCCTTCAATGACCAAATTGAACAGGATGTACGAAAGGCAGTATCCACAATAAAGGGTGTTTCAAAGTTTGATCTAAAAGTTACTGCCAAAGTCATGGAAGGTAGAGCACTTAGCATGGATGAAATGTTGCCCAAAGTCAAAAACATAATTGGCATTGCAAGTGGCAAGGGCGGTGTCGGGAAAACAACCGTCTCAATAAATCTGGCTTTAGCTCTTGCAAAAACTGGAGCCAAGGTTGGAATACTTGATGCTGACATTTATGGTCCAAGTGTTCCATTGATGCTTGGTATGGGAAAAGCAATGCTTGAAGTAGAAGGCAATAAACTTCAACCTGCAGAATCTCATGGATTAAAAGTTGTATCCTTTGGATTTTTTGCCGAGCAAGAACACCAAGCAGCAATTTATCGAGGCCCAATCATATCTGGGATTTTAAAACAATTTCTTGTTGATACTAACTGGGACGATCTTGATTATCTTATCGTGGATTTGCCTCCGGGAACAGGAGATATACCACTGACCTTAGCACAAACCATTCCAATTACTGGAATAGTTGTGGTTACAACACCACAAGAAGTTGCAAGCAACGTTGCAGTAAAAGCATTTGGAATGTTCCAGAAACTAAACGTTCCAATTATTGGAGTAATCGAGAACATGAGCTATTTCAAATGTCCTAATTGTAGCTCAAACCACTATATCTTTGGCAAAGAGGGCGCAAAAAGAATGAGTGAAAAATACGGACTGCAATTCCTTGGAGAAATTCCGCTTAATTCTGGCATAATGGAAGGCTCTGACAGCGGCAAGCCAGTTCTAATCACAGATCCAAACTCGCCTTTATCTAATGCCTTTATGCTTGCAGCAAAAAATGTAGCCGCCAGATGTAGTGTTATTGCCTCTCAGCTAAGCGAAGAGATGAAGGCCGAAGTAGCTACGCAAAAATAGAAGAAAACAAAGGTAAATTGTGCATCTTCCAGAAAATCTACGCGAGAAATTAAAACAGCCAATGGGGATACTTGTAAAAGATGATAAAACAACAAAAGAAAATCTTCTCCGATTAATTCCTAAAAAAACTTTCCTGATTACAGTGGGAGATGCTACTACTGAGAAAATGATACGATATGGATTTGCTCCATCTCTTCAGATTGTAGACTCGCTTGAACAAAGAAGCAAGCGAGAAATACCTGAAGGACAAGTAAAGACACTTCTTCAATGTGTTAATCCTGCAGCACAAATTACAAATGAGAGTGTGGATGTAATCAAACAAGCCTTTAGTGCAAGTCCGCCTGTGCGAATAATTGTAACAGGAGAGGAAGATTTACTTGTTATACCTGCAGTGATATATGCCCCAGAAAACTCGACTGTATTGTATGGACAACCAAACGAGGGACTGGTTATTGTTACTGTGAACTCTCAAACAAGAAAAAAGGCTGAATCTATTATGGTACAAATGTCTTGATCTTTTTGATATTGTCTTGTATGAACCAAGTTCTGATTTAGTTTTCAATGTTGATAATTTGCATTCCTGTTCATATGTAATAACATTCTATGCTTGTTATTGAATACCATGTGGAAATGCTATCAGTGTAATCTTACTTTTAATGAAGAAAACACAGTAAAATTGCACAGGGACATTTCTAAGCATTATGGTAGAAAAATTGAGTTCTAGCATATGACAACAATACATGTTCCATATGTATGTGATGATTGTAAAAATCAATTCGATGTAACAATGAAGGCAGGAGAGCCACTAATGCCAAGAACCTGTCCTAAATGTGGTGGCATTGCAAACACCACCGTACCTTAGATATGTCACAACTAAGTTGGTATTTTAGATCTAAATTTCAGTGATTATTGTGCCTAGTCTTTTGATTCGTTGAATTTCTCATCTTGTTCATATCCTTGTTCTAATTCTGCTTGGTGTAGTTCTTCTTTTGCTTGCTCGTGTTCAAATTCCAATTTTTCTTCCTCACTTTTTGGGCGTTTCTTGCCTTTCATACCATAAATTCATCACTTGTTTAATATTAGAACTACATAAGATTATCAGAAATGAAAATCATTATGCATGAACATGATGATAAACTCGGTCATAATTTTTATTCTCTGTAAGTAATACAGAATTGGGTATGATGATACGGTGGCTGTATGATTTGTGATTTAAGCTACACAAGTTCTGACCCTTTACCATTTTTATGGTAAAATAGAAAAAATACACCACTTCAAATACGATATTTGACAATCAGAATTATACCAATATTTGAGATGAAAACATCATGAAACTAGATCCTGATCTCAGGTTCATGATTTTAGAAAAAGTAGGAATCTATTCGGCAAGATTTGGAATAGAAGAGCCAAAAATATTGCTTACTACCAAGGAAGTACTTGATATGCCAAAAGAAATTACTCAAGGAAGGCGAACTTCTGCATACAAATATCTTGGCGTATCTTATATGCAAAATAATCTAGTTTTCATAAATGTGAGAAAGATTCCAGATGAAAAAACACTAGAAAACACAATCGTTCACGAGCTAATTCATATGAGATTTCAATATCTCAGCCATGGGAAAAGATTCAACAAGCTTGTAAGACAAGGACTAGCAGGAAAAACATTCAAGCCATATCAGAAGAGGAGATAAATCAAGGTTTTTTCTCATCTACGACCAATGTCATGTCCATCTCATCAATCTGAGCCTCAATTGTCTTTTTCATGGCGTCATTGTGTTCTTGACAGAACTTGAAGAATCCATCTACTGTCTCAAAACATCCGCAGATCCATTTTGTCTGAACATCGCCTTCTACTGTAAGTTTGCTGTATGCGTTCTTTGTCATTCATTACACATAAGCCTAGTTTACACTAAAAAGATTTTGCAAAAATAGTAAAATTGATTTAAAAATTGCTAGTTTATGGACAGCCTTCCATCTTTTGGATGAAATAACCCTTGTTTCGTATCTCTTTGGCAATTGGTTCTGGAGCACCTTGTGAGTGGCAAAACTGACACTCTTCTGCGCTTACCTTTGACTCCCCTTCGCCAATGGTCTTGAGCCACTCTTTTGCATATTGTATCGCCTTTTGGTGATCTTTTACTGCTGTTATCACATCAAAATGCATGGTGTGGCCATCTTTTGCTTCTACATATGTATCGTATACGTGAATTTCCATAATCTAAAATCAAGATAAGGGATATTTAATCTAATTTAGACAAGTTTTTAATATGATACACAAAGTTCGTGTAGATCTTCAACCAAGGATTTTAGAATTGGAACTGGATGAGAATTTAGCACCAAAGACTGTCCGATCCATTATTGATTTGCTGCCAATAACTGTTCCAATACATGTATGGGGGGAGGAGATCTATACGGATCCAATCCCAGTTAAAGTATCATCTGAAAACTCCAAAGATGTAGTTGATCTATATGATGTTGCATATTGGCCTCCTGGTAATGCAATCTGCTTGTTCTTTGGCCCAACTCCAATGGGTACAAAAGATGAGATCAAACCTTATTCTCCAGTAAACGTGATAGGAAAAATTAAAGAAACTGACAAAAATCTTCTAAAAAATATAAAAGATGGAACAAAAGTAAGATTCTACTAGCAACTCTTTTAGATAAGTTAGAATATCTATTAGACATTGTGGAATAGCAGTAAATCTCAAATTAGGTGCAAGGAATGCGATGTAACGTTTACTGACAAGGAACATTTGGAACGACATAAAAAGAATATTCACAAATGACGCTATGATGTCAAAATCCTAAGAGAAACAATGTCTGATTCTAAAATATAGGCATTTAACTCATTGTTTGAATTAGAATAGATTATCCATGGTACTGGATTTGTTTCCATGAATTTTTTGTCTGTTGATGAAGGATATGCGGAGGAATCTGGGTGAGAATGAAATATTGCTATAACATCAAGTGACCTTTTTTCTGCGGTTTCATAGGCTTTTATCAATTCTTCTGGTGATATAGTGAAACTATATGACGAGTTTTCTATATTTTTTGCAGGAAATATGTCTTTGACTATGTACTTGTTATCTAAAATTTTTCCAAATAAAATTGCACATGATTCATTTGGTACACAACTTTTTGCATGTTTTTTTAGAATCTCTATTTGGTTTTGTAAAAGTATTATCTCTTTTTGAGTGGTCATCCCACAGTAACTTTTCCGGTCATCCATGGATGTACAGTGCAATAGTATGGATTAGTTCCGACTGAATCAAATTTGTACTGAAAAGTAGCTCCTGGTTTGATTAATCCGGAATCAAATGTAGTTGTGGGTCCTGAGTTTGGGTCACCACTTGTAACCGTATGTGCTACTCCATCTTTGTTTGTCCACACAACAGTAGTTCCAACTTTTACCGAGATATCTTCTGGATCAAAATACTTTTGACCGTTTGCCTGTTTTGATGCTCCCTCTGCAATTGTTACATTAGCTATTACTGGTTTGGCAGGAGATGTTACCTCTATCTTACCTGTCATCCATGGGTGGACTGTGCATAGGTAATCGTATTCTTTTACATCAAGTTTTGATGTATCAAGTCTGTATGTTTTTCCCGAAGAAATTATGCCTGAATCAAACAAGTTTCCATCTGGAGCGCTTGTTACTGTGTGAGCTGCATTGTCCTTATTTGTCCATTCTATGATGTCACCTTTTGGAGCAGATACGGGATCGGGCTTGAAACTTGGATTCCCTTTTACTGATGCATTAAGAAGAATATCTACTGGTACGACTGGAGCACTAGGAGCTTGTGGTGTTGGTACTTGGCTTGTTTGATTTTCTGTTTCTGTATGAAATGAAAATTGTGCTCCTGGGCCTATGAATCCAAAGGCAGTATACGACGCAATTCCCAGTCCCATAGCAGCCAGAAATATTATTGCAATTGGCTTGAAGTATTTCTGCATCTTCATTGATGCAAACGCGATGACTATGGATGGTATGACTATTACAATTAGTATTCCTGCAAATCTTGGAAGTGAAGTTACTATTGTATTCAAACTCATGGCATACGCTCCTACCGAGCCTACAATTCCAAAAATTACCAAAGTAGTAGCTTTTGCTTTTGCACTGGTTGAAATTCCTCCATTTAATATTCCAGCTGATAAAAATATCAAGCCAATAAACATCGTTAATCCAGATAAGGCCTGCATGCCAGTAAGGAAAGTATTTGCAATGCCCATGTACGACAAAATCACACCTGCAAGACCTATTGCAGTAAGGCCCATTCCTGGCATCATTAGGTCCCAGTCACTCATTTGTGGTAGTTCCATGAGGTGACATACTTAATTCTTTTGAAGCGTATGAGTGATCTTCGAAGAAATTAAATTCCCACCAGAACCGCGTATGGCTTGTGGGATTAAAAGAAGTATTTGAGATATCAAAACCACGAATCGTAGTACTACTTGTTATTACTGCAATTACATCCATGTATGCTGCCAGTAAACTAGTCGGTCCATCTTTGAATTATGTTAGTCTTCTTCACATCATAGTTGCAGGTTCGCTTTCATCTGCTGGCTCAAGCGCTTTGAATCATTTCTATGATAAGGATATTGATCCACTTATGAAAAGAACTAGCACAAGACCTATTCCATCAGGGAGAATGTCTGCAAGGAATGTTTTGATTTATGGATTGGTAGTAAGTAGCATTTCGGTAATCTATGCTTGGTTTACTCTAAATCCACTTTCAACACTTTTCATTGCGCTTGGAATATTTTTCTATGTTATAATATACACAGTTTGGTTGAAACGAAGCAACTCATCTAACATTGTAATTGGGGGATTTGCTGGAAGCTGTGCATCAATGGCTGGGTGGTCAGCAGCTACTGGCTCCATGGACATACTTGGCGCACTGGTGGGGACTCTGGTATTTGTGTGGACGCCATCGCACTTTTGGTGTCTTGCAATGAAGATTAGAGATGATTATGCAGAAGCACGAGTGCCAATGCTTCCAGTATTGATTGGAATGCAAAAGACATCAAAGTATATTCTTGTTAATACTGCCATATTGGTACCATACTCATTAGCGCTTGTTACGTTTGGTCTTGGATACGTGTATCTTGTAATTGCTGCAGTATCTGGAGGCCTGATGCTGGCATACCATTACAAACTAACAAAGACTCCTACCTCAGATTTTGCATGGAAAGCATACAAAGTCACTGCACCATATCTGACAATAATCTTTGTCGGCATTGCACTAGACGCAGCTTTTCACTTTCCTGTATTAGCAAAGTAAATTATTCTTGAATCTCTTCTTGGTCTATTCCAGGAAATCCGGCTTCATATTCGCGTTCTAGGTTTTCTCTATTTTGTTTTTCGATGTCATCATCGTCTTCGATTTTTTCTACTATCTCTATTCTACGTTCATCTTTTGTAAGCCAACTCACCTTTATCAGGCCGTATATCTCCAAATTAAGTAGTGTTTTGTTGAACTCGTCCTCTGGAATTGAGATTCCTGCTTTTATCAAGGCTTTTGATAATTCAGAGTCTGTTAAAGATCCAGCGTTTTTAATTGTCTCGTATACTTGATTTCTTAATGGAAGTGTCATATCTAACCGTAAAATGCCTTATCCATGGGTTTTGGTATGGCGTATGTGATGTTATCTCTCACTGATGAATACCACTCATCTACGCTTTTTGTAATTGATGGTTTTACTACCTTAAGAGCTTCAGAAAAGTCCACGTTATTGATCTTTGTGGAATTGTTTCTCATTGCATGTACTGCTGATTCCCTACAAACTGCGACTAGGTCTGCACCAGTGTATCCTTTTGTTGCAAGTGCTATCTCCTTCAAATCCACATCTCCTGATAATGGCATCTGTCTAGTTAATATCTTGATTATCTCTAATCTTCCTTTTTCATCTGGTGCTGGAATGAAAAGTATTAGATCAAGTCTTCCAGGTCTCATAAGCGATGGGTCAATCAAGTCTGGCCTGTTTGATATTCCTACTACTGCTACTCTTGAAGCCCCGCCATCTTCCATCTCGGTAAGTAATTGACTAAGCAATCTCTCACCAATACCACCATCCTCAATTGATTTGGAACGTGCAAGCGAATCGAGCTCATCAAATATTATAATACATGGTGATGACGCCTTTGCCTTGCGGAATATTTCTCTTATGGCCTTTTCAGATTCGCCTACCCATTTTGATAATATTTCAGGACCCCTGACAAAGATCATGTTTGCTCCGCTTTCTGTGGCAAGTGCTCTTGCAAGTAAAGTTTTGCCACATCCTGGTGGTCCGTACAACAAGGCTCCCTTTGGTGGTTTGATACCCATCTTTTGGAATTTTGTCGGTTCTTTTATTGCTGTTATTAGATTGTCATCAAGTGTTCTTTTTGCATCATCTAGTCCTCCAACATCTTTCCACCACACCTTTGGACTTTCTACATAGAATTCGCGCATGGCTGTGGGAACAATTTCATGCATGGCATCGTAAAAGTCTTGTAGTGTGATCTTCATTTTTTGTAATATTTCAGGTGATACCTTCTCTGTTTCTGTTTCAATTTCCGGAAGATAATTTCTTAGTGCTTTCATCGCAGCTTCCCTGCAAAGGGATTTGATATCAGCACCAGTATATCCATGAAGCTCTGATGCAAGTATTTTCAAATCAACATTTGAAAGAGGCATACCGCGTGTGTGAATTTGTAATATCTCTAATCTACCATCTGCGTTTGGAACAGCTATCTCGATTTCCCTGTCAAACCTTCCCGGTCTTCTAAGCGCAGGATCTACGCTTTCTGGTCTGTTGGTAGCTCCTAAAACTATGACATTTCCTCTGTCATTGAGACCATCCATCAAGGCTAAAAGCTGAGCTACGACTCGTTTTTCTACATCGCCATATGCTTCTTCTCTTTTTGGAGCTATTGCATCTATCTCATCTATGAAAATAACACTTGGTGCATTGTCTTTTGCTTCTTTGAAAATATCTCTTAACCTTGCTTCTGTTTCTCCATAATACTTGTTCATTATCTCCGGTCCGTTAATTGAGTAAAAGTTTGCCTCTGATTCACTTGCTAGCACTTTGGCGATTAGTGTCTTGCCACACCCTGGAGGTCCATAGAGAAGTATTCCACTGTGTGGTTCTATGTTTAACTGAGTGAATACCTCTGGGTGCTTGAGAGGAAGCTCTACTATCTCTCTCATACGTTTTGTTTGATTCTTGAGTCCGCCGATTTCTTCAAAAGTTACTCTGATCTTTTTGTCAACTGTAGTATCAGTAAGAATTGTAACTGCGGTTGCACGTTCTATCTTTACAACGGCCTTTGGAGAAATTTTATGAATTTTAAAGTCCATAGAATTTCCTAATATCATCACTGAAATTTCATCTCCTTCAGCCAATGGTAATCCTTTTAGTCTATTTTTTACAAAATCTGTAAATTCCTTGTCCACTGTGACATTCCCGTTTACAGGCATTAGCACTACACTTTTGGCAGGCTTGGCAGTCACCTTCCTTACATCTACTAGATCATTTATTCCAACGCCGGCATTTTTCCTGGTTTGGCCATCTATTCGTATCACATCTGGTGCTTTGTTGTCATCGTCAGCTGGCCATACTATTGCACAACTTGATCTCTTTCCGATTATCTCTATCATGTCACCAGGTTCGACTTTTAGAAATTCCATTGCTTCTGGTTCTATTCTTGCCCTTCTTTTGCCAACATCTCTTTGCTTAGCTTCTCCAACACGCATTTGGAGTAACTCGTCTTTTTTTACCAAGATGTACACCTATTTTGCATCAACAGAAGCTCGGCTTACTCCTAAGACTTCAAACTCTCCAACACCTTCGATTGAGCGAACCGCGTTTTCAAGTGAGTCCATCTGACCTTCTTTGTCATCTAGGGAGAATTCGGCGTTTATGAAATACAATCCAAACGCAAGTGGTTCTTTTGTATATTTTGATAATACGATTCCGTCCTTTAAGGAAGAACCAATTTTTTTAGCAATATTATCCAGATTTACTTCAGTTCCTGTAGGCAAAATTTTTGCTCTTAGCGAAAGTCGTGCCATTTTTCTATGGTCCTTCAAAATTGCATGAACTGCACTTGTATGCTCTTGCGGCCTCTCTACAGCTCTCACATCTCCAGAGCAGCACTGAACCACATTCTGGGCAGTTGAATTTTACACACTTATCATTAGGCATTATTGGTCTGTGGCATGAACTGCATACAGGTAATGCAATGGATGATGACATGTTCAAAACTCTATTTCTACCGAATTTATATCTTGCTTATCATTTTTCAATCTAATAAACGGCGCAATTCATTTCCTAAAATGGCTTGGATAGTTTTTACCGATCCTTTCACGCCAAGCAACTTTGCAATAGATCCAGTGTGAAAATCAAAATTTCCTTCTTTTGAAATTTCTTCAATCATTTTTGGTGTAACCGAACCAAAGATTGATTCTATTGTTTTGTTGTCAAGCCTTTCAAGCAATGACCTTGCAAGTAACATACGTTCAAATTCTTTTCCAAATTTTGCAGTCCATTTTTTTTGATATTCTAAAAGATCTGCTTCATTGCCTGATTTTAAGAAATTGGAAATTGCCATACCTGCCATCATGCCTCCCATTCCAGATGAATAAATTCCGCCAGCAGTTGTTGGTTTTGATTGGCCTGCCGCATCTCCGATTGTGACTATATTTTTATTCACAAATTTTTCTATTGGACCTTTCACCCATATAGGTGCAAATATCTTTCTAATGGCTGAATACTTGCCCTTCTTTTTTAGAAAATCCTCGATTGCATTTGTTACACTAATTCCCTTTCCTGCCACTCCTACCTTTGCCTCATCACTTCTGGTGGGAATTACCCACGCAAAAAAACCAGGATATTTTTCTTGGTCTAGGTACACTTCGATTTGGTCCTTGTCAACCCAATCTGCAATGATCTCATACTGGGCTGATTGCAATATTCCGGTTCTATCTTTTTGAATGAGTGATGCTACTCCTCTTGCATCTACTATGACTTTGCATTTTATTTCGCCATTGTTTGTTTTTACTCCGTTCCTTGTTATTTCTCTAAGCGATGATTTGACTTGGATCTCTGCTCCACTAGTTTGAGCTTGATGTGCAATTTGTTTATCAAACTCACGTCTATCTAGTACAATGACCTGTTGAGGTCTTGCATCTATGGTGAAACTTTTTCCAGACGGGGAGACAATTGTTGCAGTTCGTATCTTGTTGTCTAGAGTTGATCTAACTGGGATTATTCCAAGCTCATCTATTGCTGATACGCTAACCACGCCACCGCAGTGCTCTGGTGTACCTATCTCAAAATCTTCTTCAATTACAAGTACACTGTGGTTTCGTTTTGCAATCTCACGTGCACATAAAAGACCGGCAACACTTCCACCAGCTATTACGACATCATAATCCATGCTGATGTATTATGCAACAATAATTTATTTCAAACAGTGTTGTTATGAGTGAATATCAAATTAATTTCCGCTAGACCAATTGCGGTATGGCATTATTCCTTTTTCTAGAGCTGAAAACATCGCTTTGGAAGACTCAATTCCCATCATGCGTTACAGTTTATGATATCTCAACATTTTATTTTTATTCAAAATACTCCAACAAGTACCACTTCCCCTACAGGAAGCATACCGCATTGGGTGAAAAATAATGCAGGATGGTGGGCAGATAGTAGTATTGATGATCAAACCTATATTTCAAGCATAACATACTTGATAGAAAGGGGATACATCATCCTAACATCACCCGGTGCTAGTTAGATGCCATGATCTTGATTGTGTATTAAATTAACAAACATATGTCTACTAAAGTTTAACAGATACGTATTAACCAAACATTAACATGAGTTCTATAAAACAAGTAATAGTAGTAAGAAAAGATTTGGGTATGGGAACAGGAAAGATTGCTGCCCAAGTAGGTCATGCATGCGTACTTGGTGCTGAACATGTAAGAAAATCAAAAAAGGAATGGTTTGACGAATGGGAAAGATATGGTCAAGAAAAAGTTGTACTCAAAGTATCAAGTCTTGATGAATTAGAGCAAGTAAAAAAACATGCAATATCGCTTAATCTTCCTTGGTCGGAAGTAACTGATGCAGGGCACACACAAATTGAGCCTGGAACTGTTACTTGCATCTCAATTGGTCCTGCACCTGAGGATATTATCGATAAAGTAACTAAAGACCTAAAGCTTCTCTAAATTTTACGTTCTCTGTCCTTTACTTTAACATCATAAGATGCAGTGATGTTGTCACCTACCTTGGCATCGCATGGTATGTTGCGTATGATGTATCCATCACTTGTTTCTGCAGTACATTTGCCGTTCTCTACATAAACGACTCTGAGTTTCTCAGTCACCATGTCTGGTATTAAATTCCAAAAGGGAAATATGACGGTGGACATTACAATTACTGCAGCCGCAATACCTCCTAATATCATAAGTTTCTCATTCATGTCTGTAATCGATTCAATCCCGTATTTAGAATTATTGAAAAATTTTGGAAATCTTGGAAATCTTCTTAAATCCTATGACACCGCACAATCTTATGTTTGTTGCAATAGTTGAAATTCAGATAAAAAAAGGACAAGAAAATGAATTCAAAAACTGGTTCAACGAATCAAACCAAGAACTATCCAAGTTTGATGGGTTTGTAAACCGTAGACTGCTTGAATCAAACAACGGAAAGAATATCGTACTTGTAGAGTTTGAAACCAAGGAAAAATTCGAAAAAATGCATCAAACCCCTGAGCATATGAGAATACAGTCAAAAGGACATTCTATGATGGATTCTCCACCAAAACCTGCATTCTACAACGTGATATCCAAATAATCAAAGATAGTGTATCTTCATATGGGTATTGTGTACTGGTTCATAAGGGGTTACGTGACCGCAATGCACGCATGAAAAGAATTGATCAGTAGGACCAGATTTTATTTCTAAATTGTAATCATCTATTGATACTACTGATATTGTATCTTCTTTTCTAATTACTGCAAAATGTTTGTCTATTGCAATGGATTCTAGGAAAATTTTAATTGCCTGTATTACCTCTGCTGGATCAATATCTTCGTCTTCTATTGATGAAAGGACAAACTCGTTTATTTTTAATGCAGGAATAGCACCCACTCTGTCGGATGTGAATATGGCCAAGGGTGATTTCAAAGAAGGTACATCTCTACAATTTACTGTTATCACGTCTTTGGTTTTACTAGACTGTATTTTAGTCTACTAAATTAGCCATATACGCCAGTAACCATTTTACAATCCAGCCAAAAAACACGAAGAAAGTTCTAGTGTAACTCACGCAAGATTTAGATTAATAACTAAAAAAACAACCATGTGACAACAATATATGAAAATGCCGCAAATGATTTTCTAGAGTTAGCAAGCGAACAGCGACTCAATATCATCTTTAAACTGCTAGAGAAAAAATCAAAGATATCTAATATGGCAAAAGAACTGCACGCCACCGTACAAGAAGTACATAGGAATTTTGAAAGACTAACAGATGCTGGTCTTATTGCAAAAGACAAAGATGGCTTCTATGATCTAACAACTTATGGTAAGACAATGTGTACTCAAGTGCCCTCCTTGTTATTTCTCTCAAAAAACAGGAAATATTTTGAAAACCATGATTTCGGTGATGTGCCTATGAAATTCATCCAAAGGATTGGAGCATTAGCAGGAGGACAACAAATTAAGGGATTTGTAAAGGTACTGGAGCTTTGGAAATCAATCTACAAAAATGCAGACGAATACATCTATCAAATCTTTACCGAAGTTCCACTAGACCTTATCCAACCATTATTGACACGAGTCAAGCAAGGCATAGTACTCAATTACATATTTTCGGAATCTGTGATAGTTCCAAAGGGAAGAAAAGAGCTACTCGCAAAACTTGGTATGAAGGAACTACTTGATAGAGGGATGGTAGACAGAAGGATGAAAGAAAATACCAATGTTATAGTTGTGTTAAATGAAAAGGAGGCATGTGTTGTGTTTCCTACGCTTGATGGAGAGTCAGACATGAGAGAGATGTTCTACAGCAAAGATACGTTATTTCATGAGTGGTGCCTTGATTATTTTAGATACTGCTGGTATAACTCTGGACCATTTCAGGAAAGTAAGATAAAAGAATAGCTACAGATTTAATCTCTATCTTACTTGGCTTAACTTATTGCATCAATCAAGTCTTGATTATCTAAGGTGCGTTCATTGTCAATCTCCGTTAGACATTGTAATTTTTGATCAAACGGATGAAATCAATGAAGGTATTCTTAAGTGCATTCAGTGTAAAAAACAATATCCAGTAATCTCATCAATTCCTATTATTCTGCAAGATTTTTTGGCATATTTCTCAATACGTACAAAACTTGGAGGTGATCTTTTATTAAAGGCAAAAAGTATGGTGTTAAAGAATTTTGTAAAAAATATATTACAAAAAATTAAAGCGCAAGATGATACAAGCAAGTTAGAAGAAAACTGGGTAAAAATATACAAGCAAAGTAAAGATTCTGTTTTTTATTCCAAGATTGCAAATCTGATTAAAACACTCCCAAAATCCAGAATAACAATCGAGCATGGCTGTTCTATTGGAATAGTTGCACATCAACTAGCAAGAAAAAGCGATTACACTTTTGGAATTGACAAGTCATTTTATGCAATAGAACAGGCAAAAAAGAACAGAATTCAAAACTGTGATTTTCTTGTAGCAGATTCACTATGTCACCCATTTGGAAAAACTAAATTTGATACCGTTGTGGGCTTGAACCTACTTGAATTGATTGAACCTAAAGAACTACTGGATATTTTATCAAAACAAACCAAAAGATTTCTGATTATGTCTGATCCATATGACTATGAGCGAGGAAAAAAATCAGTAAAAGAAAAATGGAATGAAAAGATGATAAGAAAAAACATTATCATGAAAGGATTCAAAATATTGGCAAAAACCAAAAAACCTAGTCATCTTGATTGGAATTTAACCGTAAACCCAAGACTTGAACTACGATATAAAGTCGATGTCATTGTAGCTAAAAAGTACTAAATTTGTTGAGCCATCTCAGGTGAACGCTGGCTAATCATTTTTGAAAGCCCTCTCATGTAATTTTGTGCAAATGTAGTGGTAGGCTGAGAAGAGTACCATATGCATCCCAGTACTTGACAGTCATGACAAGTTTTTGCAATGTCCCACTGTGGCGCATTCCAAATGTCGGCAATGCTTTGCTCAAGTAAGTTGTAGGTGTTTTTAGGATCATTGTATTTCCAGCATGGTACCATGACAGTGCCATTTCCGTTGACAAAAATGCTCTTCCATACACCACATTCATCATAGATTCCACGGCCATGCTCTAGTATCTGTTCAAAATATTGCGAAGGTAACATTATCTGTGGATCTTTTTTTGATTTTATATGATCAAGTACAGATTTACAAATCTCATTTATGGTATTTCTTTCTGGAAGCAATGAATAATTTACATCTGATCTGTCTTCCACAAATGTAAGTGATACTGCGTTTACTCCAAGTTCTTTTGCTTTCTCAAAATACGAACCATCCGCAAATTCTTTTGTGTTAAATTTTGTGATGACTGAATTAAAGTAATGTGGTACTTTGTGCTCTGTTAACATGTGTAGGTTTTGCATCACGCGTTGATATGTTTGAGTGGTTACTCCACGCACTTTACAATATGATTCCTCAAAAACCGAATCTATACTACACGTGATAAACTGTAGGTATTGCTTGAGCTCGTCAATGTCAATTGTATGCAATAATGAGCAATTTGTAATCAGAGTTATTGGCATCTTTAATCCATACAAGTATCTTACAAGTTCCATGAAATCTGGTCTGCTTGTAGGTTCGCCACCCTCTATTATGGACCAAATACAATACTCTGAAACTTTGTCAAATATTTTTTTCCACTGGTCTGTAGTCAAGTCGTTCTTGCTTGCTAATTTCATTTGCCCTTGTTTGTCTGGGTCTCCAAAGGGACACATTGGGCAAAAATAATTACAATAATGAGTAAGACTAAAGACTGCCACAAGAGGTCTTCTTTTTCCTATTGCTCTGTTAAGAGACCATCTGCCAACCTTGTTAATTGTTCTAACTAGATCCACTGGCATGCAGTAAACTGATGTGATAAAATTATTAAAATTTTGGATTATGACTGTTTTTTTGTGACATTATGTATGATCCGAAATTTTATTTGAAACCAAAGCCAATCTCTGTTGTGAAAACCACACTGTTGCTTGTTCTGGGGCTTGTTATGTTGATTGTATCCCAGACTGCTTATGCTGATCATATTCCATCTTGGATTAAAAATAATGCAAAATGGTGGTCACAAAACCAAATATCAGATGATGATTTTGTTAAAGGCATACAGTTTCTGATTGATAATAATATAATCAAAATTACAGATACGCCTGTAGCATCAAATTCTGATTCCCATATTCCTTCATGGATAAAAAAAACTGCTGGCTGGTGGTCAGATGGTTCCATAGGTGATTCGGATTTTATCCAAGGTATTCAATATCTTATTCAAATTCAAGTGATCAAGATAACGCAAGGTACATTTGCACTAACCAGCCCTGCATTTGAAAACAATGGTACTATCCCAGTTGAATACACCTGTGATGGAGATAATACATCGCCACCACTTGTTATCTCTGGAATGCCACAAAATACAACCAGCCTTGCACTTGTAATGGACGATCCAGATGCAACACATGGAACTTTTGTGCACTGGACCATGTTCAATATCTCACCAGAAAAAACTCAGTTTACAAAAGGTGATGTTTCTTCACCACAGGGACTAAACGGTATCAATAAACAAGGATATTTTGGACCATGCCCTCCTTCTGGAAATCATCATTATTTTTTCAAATTATATGCACTTGATACCAATCTGAATTTCCCAAGTCCTCCAACTAAATCTGATTTGGAACAGGCCATGACGGGACACATCTTGGCAAAGGCAACCTTACTTGGAAGATATTCACGAGGGTAATACTACCAAAAGATTAAATTCTCAAAATCATTTTCATTCGGTATCAGGCTATGACATTAGCCTTGGCCAAAGCCAGAACCGCGTAAAGTCGCTAATAATGTCTACCAAAACAAAAAATGAGGTAGACAAATGAAACCAATTGATTTAATCTTATTGGCAGTAGGAGGGCTTGTAGGCACATTTCTAAGATACAAAATTACCTCATCCTCTCTTCTTATTGGTAGCCTGTCAGTCAACGTTTTGTTGGTAAATGTTATTGGAAGTTTTATTCTTGGGGTGTTTGCTGTAATGTCACAACAATGGAATCTTGATCAAAAATATGCATTAATGATTGCAATTGGATTTTGTGGTGCTTTGACTACAATGTCATCGTTTGCATTGGAAACCAGTAATCTGGCAGAAAATAGGCAATTTGTTCTAGTGGCAATTAATATAATCACAAATGTGGGATTATCATTAGGTGCTATATTTGGAGGAAAAACGCTTATGACTGTTATTCTGGAAGGAGGGCTCCGATAAATGAAACCCATGAAGATGCACTGTTTAATGATTAGAATAAAAAAGAATGATACCGTTGACGGAAAACGAACCCATCTTGTCATACTTGAAATATTGAAAAAATCAAAAATTAGTGGTGCCACGGCATGGACAGGAGTTGAAGGATACGGAAAACGTGGAACATCTAACTTTCAAATTGAAGGCATATCAGTTAACATGCCCATCGTTATTGAAGCAATTGATGAAATTTCAAAAATAGAGTCAGCATTACCTGATATCAAAAAAGTAGTTGGGGACAATGGACTTGTAACCATCCATGAAGTTGGGCTGGTCTAACTTCTTGATTTCATAAGATATTTTACTGGTCTCAAGTCTACAAAAATAAAATGAAGTCAATTAACTATACACTGCTTGGAGATGAGGCGCTTGCAAAGGAATATGGCAAAAAGGGAACTGCTACTGATATTACAATTTATGATAAGAAGGAATCTGATACGTTACGAACATGGACTGTGCCTACAACATTTCCAGACAAGATACAGCCTCTCTTTCAGTCCATTAACATGGGCGAATACGTTATTTTTCATGTCTCAAAGCTTGACAAGTTTACTGGCGAACAAATAGTTGCGCTAGATGTTTTAGGCAAGAAAAAAGGATTGTTATCACATTCTTTTGAAGTTGACAGAAACACGCTTCTTTCCATGATAAAAGGAACAGCAGTTGAACAGTACAAAATTGTGGAACAGACTGATCTCAAAAAAGAAATGGATCTTTTAGAGCCTACATCAAACGACGGCAAGCTAAAGATTATCGTAGATCACTGTTTTGATGTCAAAGGTGTTGGAACTGTTATTCTGGGAAAAGTGGCACAAGGTAAGATCAAAGTCTATGATAACTTGAAACTTTATCCTGCTGGAAAAGATGTCTTGGTAAAATCAATTCAGATGCATGATGATACCGTGGAAGAGGCATCATTTCCCGCAAGAGTTGGACTGGCAGTAAAAGGCATAGGGCCAGATGATGTACAGAGAGGTGACATATTGTGCATGCCTGATACAGTGGTGGTATCACAAGAAATTGAACTTGATTATACTCAAAGCAAGTTCTTCAAGGATAATCTTGGAGAAGGTCAGATGTTTCTTGTAAACATTGGACTCCAGATAAGACCTGTAAAGATAATTTCTCTTAGCCCTATGAAATTATCTCTTGGAAAACCAACTGCATTTGAAAAAGGTGATACATGTGTGATACTAAAACCAGAATCGCAATCAATTAGAATAGTTGGTAGTGGAAAGATAAAATAATTCATTTTACATTTGAATATGTTAAATAACAGTTTGTTATTATTTTGATAATTGGCAAACGTAGATCCAATCGGTATTATCTCATGGTCAGTAATAACCGCAATATGTGTGGTAATAATTGGCCTAGTTTACAAGAAAGTAACAAATAAAAATGAATCACATCCATCTTGAAAAAAAGGGTCTACGTGGACTGGGAATTGCTGAAAGTTTTCATCAAAATGACAAATATTCGAGCCTTGCTGGAATAGTGATAAGACGTGACTTTATCATTGATGGCTTTGTCTTTGGTAAATGTACTGTAGAAGGCGACGATGCAACTGATTCTATACTTGAAATGTATAAAAAACTAGAGCGTGATGACATTAGTTTCATCATGATCTCTGGCCTGATAATCTCAATGTATAATATTATAGATATTCATAAAATCTCTGAAAATCTAGGACTGCCAGTAATTGGTGTAACTTATGAGGATTCCAAAGGAATAGAAGAATCTATCAAAAAACACTTTCCAAATTCATACAAAGATAAAATTGACAAATACAGACACCTAGAGGAAAGAACAAAAATTTCACTTCATACAGGATATGATGTCTATATTCGGACATCGGGATGTATAACAAGTGAAGCAAAAAAACTACTTGATGTATTTACGCTACAAGGATCAATTCCAGAACCACTCAGGGTTGCACAACTTCTTGCAAAGACAAAAACTTGAAAGGGTCTATTTTCGTTCTTCTTTTGTTACGGTCCACTTGCTTCCAAATCTTGATGCTGTAAACTCAATTTGTCCAATCACTCTGTCACCTTTTCGTACCATGCCGTATTCATTTTTTGATATCTTCATGATGAACTGTTTTGTCTTGTACCCGCCCTCGATTACCTTTATCTTGAATCGTTTACTTGCTCGAATTGTAATCTCTCTTGCTATCTTTGCATCTCCAATCCAAGAAAACATCTCAAATGACCCAAAACTCTTCGTCTCTATCTCATGATTGTATAGTCTGGCTTCAAACTTCAAGCCTTCCTTCTTTGCTTCCTCATTCATCCACTCTATAGCTTTTGAACCGTATCCTTTCTCAATTCCAAACGACTCTGCATCCATTACTTTTGTTGTGTTTTAGGTGAATATAACTTCAAACAAAAATAATATTATGAATTGATATGACACAAAACCGTGGTGCGTACATCTGCTGATATTAGAAAAGCAATAGAATCAAACTGGAAAGAATATCTGTCAAGATATGGCAACTTGTTTTCTTCTGATTACATAGATGGTTCTAGTCCCCCTTCTGTATTTGTTGGTTCATATGGATATCCCAAAGTCTTGGTTGGTCCAATGTTACCACCAATTCATGGTGATACTTCAATCCTGGACTTGCCTGAACATTGGACTGGAAAAAAACTTGAGGATATTGTAAACTATCGCCTAAGTCTAGTGAGAGGAATAAAACCAGTCAAGATAACTGACACTAGTCAAAACTATATTGAAAATCTACAAGAAATGTCTATGGCAACAAAAGCTACAGATACAGAACTAGAACTTGTCAAGAACGCATCACCTGTAGTATCTATTGATGGGAACAGCTCAATTTTTGGACCAGTAGGTGAGGTCAAATCTGCCAAATTTGCAGTTTCGTCATCAGATAAATCAATCCAAAAAATGTATTATGATAAAGATCTCCTAGCGCAAGATGCAGTAATTGACTTGTATAATCGGGGAATAGAGGTATCCCGAATCCAAAAATGTCTAAGTATTGGAATGTTTGGAAAAGATAGACGACTAGTTCCTACTAAGTGGAGTATCACTGCTACCGATGACATGATATCAAAATCGCTTGTAGAAAAAATTATTGATTATGACTTGATTGATGCTACCTATGTTTTTTCATATAACCACCTTGGAAATTTCTTCTCTGTAATATTATTTCCATCTCGTTGGATGTTTGAGATGCAAGAGGCATGGTATGATGAGAAAGGAGATGTTGGATTTGGGTCTGACTTTGAAGATGCACGCGGACTTGATCATTATCCTGAAACTTCTGGAGCACATTTTGCCTCACGATTAGCCGTCTCAGAATATCTTGAAAAAAAACAATCCCAAGCAGGAGTTATGGTATTGCGTGAAATTCGTCCTGAATATGCAGTTCCTGTAGGTGTATGGCAAGTTAGAGAAGGAGTAAGGATGGCATTAAAACAAAACCCTGTAATCGTATCAAACTTTACAGAGGGCCTCGATCTGGCATGTAAGGGATTGAGTGTAGGCAAAAATGAATGGCTTGCAAAAAGTAAACTAAAAACTGAATTGAAGCAAAAATCTATATCTGATTTTTTCTAGCTACTGGTTTTTATTTAACGCATATTGCAGTTATCTTGTTGCAAAACAAGAGTGTCATGATCGCACTGGGCATAATTGCCGTACCTATTCTTTATGCACTTGTAGCATATCCTGATACATTTAGCTTAGGATGGAATCAAGGAAGGGGAGGATTTCTTTTTGCATTAGCATTTATTGGTGCAGAAATTATGGGAATACAATTTAGAATACCAAAGAAAAAATTACTTGCAGTGATTCCACTTGCTGCTGCAGTAATTGTGTATTTGACAACTCTTCAATTTGGTTTGAGGGACTATATAGTGTCTATCGCACCACAATATCATATCCAAGTAGTATACTCATGGGAATGGATGTGGGATTTTGTAGTTATTGCAGCCTTCTTTATAGCAAGTTTGACCATATTTTTTGGTAAAAAATGGATAAGAATATCACCAGCTGGTCCAATTTATGCTGCAGGTACTGCAATAATACTGTCACTTGACGCATTTTTCCCATATGACTCACTTGGACCTTTGCAATACGTAGTTCCGTATCTAGTAAAAATAGACGTCTTTTTGATTAATCTCTTCAATCTTGGAATAGCAAATGGTCATGATAACATTATGTTTCTAAAAGGTGATCATGGACCATTTGCATTGCAAGTCTTTTGGCCATCTGCTGGAGTGCATAGTATGATCATCTATTCGCTTGTTATGATGGCATTTCTATTGAAGATGAATATTCCACGAAACAGAAAAGCAGCATATTTTGCAATGGGTGTGATTGGTACCATAGGTGTTAATATTATCAGGATACTCTCACTTTCTATTTTTGTTCTCAAAGTTTCAACTAATGTTAACGAATTCGAGTCTTTCCATGGTATTGCAGGTGAGATAATGTTTCTACCATGGCTCTTTGCGTTCCTACTTATAGTAACCTTTGTAGAATCAAGACGATTGAAAAAACAAGGTGAACAAACACGAATAGCCTAATGATTAACAGAAAAGCCACCTCTGGCATCTATTCACTCTCAGAAATATTTCCAGGTCTTAAGCAAGAAGAAGTCATTTTACAAATATTTGAAACCAAGGCAAACGTAGATGATGTATTTGAAAAAACTAGAGTCATAATAGATGAAAATAGCAAATACATGCATGTTGACAATAACGATGCGTCAATCGTAATAGGGAAAAGTCATTTACAAGAATCAGAAAAAATAATATTGTATCTTGATATCGTGCATGAACTGGTTCACGTTAAACAACAACATGATGGACTTGATCTTTATAACAAGGCGTATTCATATGTTGACAGGCCAACTGAGATTGAGGCATATGAAGTTGCTGTCCAGGAAGCAAAAAAACTTGGAATGCAAGATAAGGAGATTTTTGATTATCTCTCGGTAGACTGGATAACCGATGAGGAACACCAAAGACTTGCTTCAAGAGTTGGCGTTTTTTCTAAAAAAACCTAGTGATATCTGCTTGTCCTTGTACCTGTGACAAGTCAGATACCTTAATTCCAAGTCTCCTGATGGGCATTTTTTGATCCTCTAGTGATTCTCTAAGTAATGAAACTGCATTTTTCTTTAGCTCATCTAAGCTTGACGTGGGATTTTTCAGTGTCCTTGACTTGCTTTTGTTTGAAAGATCTGATTGAACAAATTGTATCCCTACTGATTTGAAGAGTAGAGAATCTTCTATGATTGATTGATGTAGGTCTTCGCATAATTTCTCTAAATCAATTATTAGAAAATTAAAATCTGATGAATCTTGTTTTAAAGTGACTATTCTGCTATATTGTACAGGATCGTGATGTGGGGAGACTGGCTCTTCATCTATTCCACGCGACGCATTGTAAATGTAGGCGCCAATTTTTCTTCCAAATAATTCATTGAGCTTGAACACATCTAATGTGCGTAATTGAACAATGGTTTGTAAGCCTATTTCGGTAAACTTTTCTTCAGTTTTTTTACCTATGCCAGGAATTGTTCGTATGGGTAAATCAGACAAAAACAACTCTATTCTTTCTGGTTCTACAACGGTCAACCCATCTGGTTTCTTGTACCCTGATGCAATCTTTGCAACAAGTTTGTTTGATGATACTCCTATTGTAGTTGATAATTTAGTTGAAGTTCTTATGGCATTTTTTAATTGTTGTGCATGATGTGATGCTTTTTGAAAGTCAGATTCAGTACGCTTTGTCACATCTAGATATGCCTCATCTTTTCCAACATACTCGAAAATATCGGCATGTTCTCTGATTATGTTCATTGTTTTTTCAGAAATATCAGTATAATAATCAAAATCAGTTGGCAAAAAAACTGATTCTGGTATGCTTTCTAAACGTTTTTTTGCAAATTTTATCGGCATTCCTGATTTTACCCCATATTTACGCGCAAGATAATTTGCAGTAGCAATTGCTCCGCTGTCTCCCCCTCTATCTGAATAAACACAAACAGCAACAGGTTTTGTCCGTAATTCCGGATTGCGTAATTCTTCACATTGTGCAAAAAAGTAATCAAAATCTATGTGAAATATTATTCTGGTCATGTAAATGACATTCTTGTAAAATCCTTATTACGTTTGCTTGTCACGGTAATATCGTCTAAATAGTGTATGTACAAAAAACTTTCATGGATTATCCAGTGGAGGTTGATTCTGAAGGAATCAAATTAAAACCCGATAAAATGGAGATTGAAAAGCTCTATTATTGTATATATCAAGAAAAAGTAATGCTATTCTATAAAGATCAAAATGATATGCTCAACTGTTATGAGATCGCAGAAAAAAGCATTGTTGATGAAGTAAAACAATCAAAACCAGGTGAAATAGAAAATATTTTGGAAAAATACCTGTCTCAAAAATCTTAACTATTAAATAAAACACGGCAAGAGATGTGGCTGTGACAAGGCCGCCAAACATTGTGTTCATAGGAAAAAAACCAATTCTTACCTATGTTAATGCCACATTGACGCTGTTATCAAATGAGCCTGTTGTAACTATCAAAGCCAGAGGTAAGAGTATTACAGCGGCTGTTGATGTATCGCAAATGATAGTAAAAAGAATGAATGCTGTAGGATACAAAGTAAGCGGAGTCAGGATATTTTCTGAGAGAATGGAATCAAAAGATGGAAAAGAAAGAAACGTCTCAACCATTGAGGTAGACGTTTCCAAGCCATAGTATGGTTGGTAAAAAATTTGCAGTAATTATTGTAATTATACTGGCTATCATATCGACCACATTTCTATATGAATCAGGACTTAATACTTGTAAATTACAACAACTTGATTTGGAATCAAAGATTGACAAATATGCCAAAACAAAAGATCCATCATTCTGTGATTCATTAAATACAGAAATATCCCAATTTAACGCAGAATGCAAATCCGATATTGAAATACAAGACTGCGGTTAGTAGGCAAATATTTTTGAATGATTTTCTATGTTATTTTTTAAAAAATTTAATGCCTCTACAGGTTCATAAAAATAGAAAAATTCATCATATCCATTTTTTGTTACTAGTATGGTGTACCTACGTGCTATCTTGTTAACAAAAATTTTGCCATCAGGGTTATCGATTCTAACGCCCTCGTCAGAATCTAGTCGTTCTATGTATTTTTGAAGGTCGGCAAATTCTATACTGTGTTCCTGGTAACTCATCCATAAATCGCATCTTTTAATGGGCCTGTTTCTTGTTCTGTTTGTTTTAGGTGCCGTTCTATATCTTCTGCCTCACTTAACAATGTCTTGAGATCACATGAAGCTCCTGGAACTAATTTTGACATGGCCATGCAAATTTCGGCACCTGCTCTAAAGTCAGGTCCTGTTTCTTTTCCTTTGTAGAGTATGACTATTACATTGGTATTAGAAAGAACTCCTTCATTTAGTAATATTCCAGGGATGCCAGGGACAGTTCCATTCTTTAATATTGGTATGCCTGCATCTTGGAGTTTTTTTCTTGCCTCCTTGGTGCTTCCTACTCCTATTAGAAGTGGGGCATCATCATCGGTTTTTACAGCAGAACTGCTTAGTATGAAAGAACATTTGTGTTCATTTGCCCAATCAAGCATCATCCTTGCAACGTCACGATGCAAGGATTCATGTGGTGTCATATACGATGAAAAGACTGCAACTTTCAGATCTGGATTGACAAATATTCTAGCTGGAAAATTTGGTTCTTCTTCACGCACTATGCTTACTGGTGGAAATAATTCTGAATCAAGTACTCCTGCCAGCTCAAACTGTGTTGTTGTATTGATAAGAGATTCAGTTGCTATCGCATTTGCCAAACCTGCATATGGAAAACCATCTATCAGGTATCCACCTGTTATGTTAACAGGTTTTAATTCGCGAATTATTATATTGTTATCCAATATGATTCTGGTACATGTACGTACTTTTAAATCATGGATATCGTTTTAACTAACATAAGGAAAGAAAAGCTATGGAATCAGTATACATTCTTCTTAACTGTGATCTGGGCTCTGAAGTAGATATCATAAACGAGCTTACAAAAATACCTGAAGTAAAAGAGGTGCGAGGTACTTATGGTATCTATGACATCTTTGTCAAACTAGAAGCTGATTCTACTCAAGTCTTGGAAAATGTGATCACACATAAAATTAGACGAATTCCAAAAATTCGTTCCACGGTGACTTTAACTCCTATCCTGTCTCAGGGTGGACGCTAAACATAAAATGCTAAAGATTTTTAATTCTTTTTCTAGTAACAAGGAAGACTTCAAACCCTTTGAATCTAATCTTGTAAAAATATTCATCTGTGGTCCAACTCTTTATGATTATACGCACGTAGGACATGCTAGGATATTTCTCACATATGATCTATTGTGTAGGATCCTACATCAAGAGGGTATACAGACCGATGTTCTTGTAAATATGACTGATATTAATCAAAATGTATTCAGTAAGGCAAAAGAAGGATCACGAAGTTACAAAGATGTTTCAACATATTATGCAAAACAATTTGTTACAGATTTATTTGGTCTTAACATAAAATCTGTTAATAGACTAGCGTTTGTTTCAGACTATGTTCCATTTATAGAAAAATACATAGATAAACTAGTACAAAAAAATCAAGCATACATTGCTCGCGGCAATGTCTACCTTGATACTGAAAACATGGGTGATTATGGAAAAATTTCAGGCCAGACTCAATTGCAACTATCTTTACATTACTTAGATATTGGTCCAAACAAGAAAAATCAGAAAGACATCATGCTGTGGAACTGTTCTGATAATTTTGATGTGTCATGGGACAGTAAGTTTGGAAAAGGAATTCCTTGGTGGCATATTCAAGATACAGCAGTTGCACTAGAAAATTTTGGTAATAATTATGATATACATGGGGGAGCACGAGAGCTAGTATTTCCTCATCACGAAGCTCATTTGGTACAATATGCATTACTATCTGGTTCCTCAGTACCTGTAAAAACATGGATGTATGTGGGTCTAGTCTTGAGTAGAAATCAAAAAATGTCAAAATCATTTGGTAATGTAACATGGATACGAGATCTGTTACAAAAATATGGTCAAAACCTTGTTAGGCTGTATATTTTTTCATATCATTATAGAAACGATATTGAATTTTCAGAAGATGATCTGATGTCAAAAAAACCTATTTTAGATTTGATATTGATAACTAAACCCAAAACTGGTTCCAAGACTGATAAAGAGATAGAATCTCTATTGGATGATTTCATACATGCGTTACACGATGATCTGAATTCTCCACTTGCTTTAGAATATGTTAACAAAATTTGTAATCAAATCAACGAAGGAAAGAAAATAAGCACTGAAAATTTTGATATGATGTGTAACATACTTGGGATTACTATATGAATTCCAAAATAGAAGAAATCGATTCTATCTTTAGTGGAATTTGGAGTACGAGAAAAAAAATGGAATGTGGCGATTTATTTCTAAATTCTAATCTTTTAGATGATGTTTTTTTCAACAAGTTGACAAATATCACATGTATTAGTGAATCTATGATAACTGACACCATTGATGAATTTAAAAAATATAATTCCAAAGTATTTGTTTATTCGTTAAACTATTCTGAACTTGACAAATTTTTACTGGAAAAAAATTTTACTCATTATGACACTCAACACGTCTTAAAAAAGAACTCTTACTCTTCTACAAAAAATGATCTTGAAAAAATATCACCTACAAAATCAATGATTTGGGCTAACATTTTCTGTAATTCTTATGACTGTATGGATTGGCTAGAAACTGTTAATTCTATTGTAAAAAACTCAACATCGCAAATAGAGTACTATGTGGATACAACACATAGTGCTTGTATGGCACTAATTGAGAAATCTTCGATTTTAGGATTGTACTGTCTTGGAACGCTTCCTGAAAAAAGAAAACAAGGTCTTGCTTCCTTGCTTATTGATTTTGCATCATGGAAAGTAAAACAAGAGAAATTAGACTTTCTCATGCTTGAAACTTATGAAAAAGATGATCTCTTAAAATTTTATGAAAAACTAGGGTTTGAAAATCTGTACCACAAGACAGTTTATACTATCTGATTTTTGATAGAAGCGCAGAATAAAGAAATGGCAATATTGTTGTTGCTTCTGCATGGATGGTAGTCTGCATAGCGTTTTGTGTTACTTTTCCCCATGATATGGCCTCTCTTACTAGTGCACCACTTAAACTTCCGTCAAATTCTTGAGCGGTTGTTATGTACACTGCATAGTCCAATCCTTCTCGATATTGATTCCACCAAAGAGTGTGATGTTTTGATATTCCACCTCCTAGCATCAGTGCGCCAGATTTTTTTGCTTTGAAAATTAATTCAGATAATAAATTACCATCAGCAGTAATGTTTAATCTAAAATCAGTGTGTTTTTGTGTAAACATCCAAATCTGGCTGCCTACAGCTCCATCCATAATTCCCGGAACTATTACTGGAATGTTATTTTTACTTGCCCAGTAAAGAAATGAATCTTCACCCAAGTTCTCACCTATCATTTTTGATATGTCACTGGTTGACATTTCTTTTTTACCGCTATCATATGATTTCTTTAGAAAGATTTGCATTTTTTCTTCTATCAATGGACCATAGCTTTGTAGTGGAACCAAAACATTTCCTAATCTGTGTATGTCGTTTTCTGCAAGCTCGGTATCATCAAGTGTAAATGAACCTTCAAGATAATTGGAGTAGTGTCTTGCAATATCGTGATCTAATGCACCACATGTTGTAATCACTACATCGAACATTTTGTTTTTTATCATGTCTTTTATTATTCCCCTAAGTCCAGTTGAGACAACTGCTCCTACATATGATAGAAATTTTAGACAATCTCTGTCCTGTATCATGGAAGTTAGAATGTTGAGTCCATCAACAAGATTTCTTGATTCAAATCCTCCAGATTTTGACATCTGATCAAATATGGCATCAATTTTGTCATCTTTGTTAATTGAGATATCTTTAACCGGTCTTCCGGGCTTTATCACAGGTTTCGAATCATTTGTGGGGTATAAAATCCTCTGCTCATGATCACAAATAATTAATATGCTGGCATAATTTGGTAGCTATCAAATTGGGTAAGAAGATAAAGATTGCAATAGCAGGTGTTGGCAACTGTGCTTCCGCACTTATACAAGGATCCAAGTATTATGCAAAAAATCCTAATGATACTGTGGGTTTAACTGCTTACAATATCGGTGGCTATGAACCTGGAGATATTGAGGTAGTGGCAGCTTTTGATGTGGCTGATACAAAGGTAGGAAAAGATGTATCTGAAGCAATTTTTGCAAGACCAAATAACACTGTAACCGTAGCAGAGGTTCCTAATCTGGGTGTAACAGTACAGAAAGGCCCTACAATGGACGGTATTGGAAGGCACTTGAGCCAAATAATTACACCTTCCAAAGATTCTGATGTTAATGTAAAAAAGATCTTGATGGACAGTGGCGCAGAAATGCTATTGAATTATTTGCCTGTCGGAAGTACTAACGCTGTAAAACATTATGCCTCGCAAGCCCTTGAGGCCGGAATTGGATTTCTTAATGCTATCCCTGTCTTTATTGCCTCTGAACCAAAATGGCAACAAGCTTTTGCAGACAAGAAAATACCGCTTGCGGGAGATGATGTGATGAGTCAGCTTGGGGCTACTGTTGTACATAAGACACTGGTCAAGTTATTTGTTGATCGAGGTGTTTTGATTGACGGTACGTATCAGCTTAACATTGGAGGAGATATGGACTTTTACAACATGTTGGATGAGGAAAGACTTGAGGATAAGCGCATTAGCAAGACAAGTGCAGTCAAAGCCATGGCTGACTATGATATTCCAATGAGAATTGGACCAAGTGATTATGTGGATTTTATTGATAATGAAAAGATATGTTACATCAACATTGAAGGAAAATACTTTGGTAAGATACCAGTAAAATTAGATCTTAAACTCAAAGTGATTGATGCCTATAACAGTGCAGGCATTATGATTGATGCAATAAGAGGATTAAAAGTAGCACTTGACAGAAAACTCTACGGCCCAATGACTAGTATATCATCATATTGTTTCAAGCACCCTCCTATTCAGATGCCATACACTGAGGCAAAGAAGGCATTTACAGAATTTGTAGAAGGCAAAAGAGACAAGTAGCAACTTTCGCATTGTAATTATTGTTAGCATAGTCAAGGAAACTTGTCAATATTCGGTTATTTCGTTTGGGACCACATCCGCTTTATTGGTCCATATACGCAAGTTGGAGATCTTTGGATTCAAATCATTTGGTTACAAAAACACCATCGTTAATTTAGAGACTGGATTGGTTGCTATCTCTGGATCTAATGGATCTGGTAAGAGTAACATTTTAGATGCAATTTCCTTTGCCTTGGGTGAAAACTCTCCAAAAGTTATGAGAGTGGACAAACTTCGTTCCTTGTTGCATGATGTAGATAATGCCCGCCATGGTGCAAAAATCGCTCGTGTGAGCTGCCACTTTGACAATACCGACAGAAAGATACCGGTAGATTCTAACGTTGTAACAATTACTCGTGAGATGGACGAGACTGGGGAAAACATATACTATTTAAATCAAAAAAAAGTACTCAGAAACCATATTCTAGATCTGCTTGAAGTAGCAAACTGCGGTATCCATAAACTCAACATCGTACAGCAGGGTACAATCACAAGAATATCCGAGTTTAACGCCGAGGAAAGAAGGAAGATAATTGAGGATATAATCGGTCTTGCGTACTTTGATGAGAAAAAAACAGAGGCACTAAAACAACTAGATGAGGCAGACAGGCGTCTTGAAATCGCCCTTGCTAGGATGGACGAAATAAAAAAGCGTATCGATGAACTAGAAGAGGAAAGAAACAACCAATTAAGATATGATTTTCTTGATAGAGAACTTAGACGACTTTATGCTATCCAGGCATCTAACAAGCTACGAGATATTGAAGAAACCAAAATATCAAAAGAAAAGAGTCTTCATGCAATACAATCAGAATCAAAGAAGGCAGAAGAACAGCGTACTCTTTTACGTGAAGAAATAAAAAAACTTGAAGATGAAAAACAAAAATTCATGGATGAAGTAAATGCTTACAACCAAGCAAAGGCAGCAATTGACTCTGAACTTGCATCTGCAATGCATCAATCAGAAGAAGCAAATAGTAAATTAGCTACTAATTCAAGAAGAATCTCGCAAATTGATTTACGACTACCTGAAATACAGACAGAATTGGCATCATTACATGAACGTCGTTCCCTTTTGGAATCCCAAATAACTGAATTAAAAAATTTGATTAATAATATCAACGAATCAAAAAAGAATACAAACACAGAGCTTGCTACTGTTGATTCCGAGATTAACCAAGTGATGCGACAGCAATCACAAATTGCAACAAACAAGCTAAAAGTTGATGAAAAGATACGTAATCTAACAAACTTACTAAACGAAACAAAACTATCCTTATCAAAACTAGAACAAGAAAAAACAGATATACAAAACAAAATAGAGCAAAACACATCAAAGATAAAATCTCTTCTTGAGGAAAAACAACGGCTGTTGATGCTTGAACAAAAACTGCGTGCAGTCAGAGCAGTCCATGAAGTAGCTATGAATGATATCAAGACAAGATTGGGAAACTTGCGTGAGAAAAGGGCAAAAATTGAACATGACATTGATGAAACTACTCTAATATTTGAAAAAGCAAGTAAAGCTGCAGCTCAATATGAAGCAAAGATCAAAGTAGTCAAAGAAGTGATGCATGAAGATTATTCCATTGCAAAACTCAAGGAAGATTCCAAGAGATTGGGAATCCAGGGTCTTGTCTACGAAATTCTTTCATGGGATAAACAATATGAAAGACCAATTCTTGCAGTTGGTTCTGACTGGCTCAAGGGACTGGTAGTAAATGATTTTGCTACGCTGCTTGGATTGGCTGAATTTGCACAACAAAAAAAATTGCCTAAGATAAGGATTATCCCACTAGATGCAATTTCTAATTCTAAAGTATCTATTAAAAAAGAACAAGGTGTACTTGGGACATTATCTGAGTTTGTAAAATGTGATCAAAGATTTGACGCATTAAAGAATTTTATTTTCGGAAGTATTGTTCTAGTTGATTCTAAAGAAAAAGCATACGAATTATCAAAGCAAGGATATAGAGCAGTTACTGTAGATGGACAATTTTTTGAAGCAGACGCAAACGCTGTAGTCGTTGACGTGAATTCTAAAGTCTCACACTTGACAAAAATCATTCTCCTTAGTACTTCGGTAGATGGACTGGTTGAATCACTTGAACTATTGAAAAGATTCATACAAAACAAAAAGAACCAAATCAAGAAATTAGAGCGCATAACTAAAAGTCTTGAAAACAGATACATCTCATCAGAAACAGGTCTTGCAAACGTAGACCTTGGTCTATCTGATATAAAGACAAAACTAAAAGCATTAGGACTTTCAGACGATCAACTTTCATCACGAATAGTTCAGCTCAAAAAAAGAGAGGAAAGCATTACAGTTGCACTTTCCAAGATGGAGTCATATGTGGCATCGCTTGAGGAGCGTGTATCTCTTACAAAAGAAAATTATGCAGAAGAAGAACAGGCACGAATTGCAAGTGTTTTGTCTTCACTGAACGAAAAGCGTTCTACTTTACTTAGTACTCAAACTAGTATATCTACCCAATTTAGAGATCTTACTACTAACCTTACTGAATTGATAAACCAAGAGAGCTCTTTGAAGACAAATATGCGATTGTTATCTCAAGAACAATCCTCCCTAAACCATGAAAAACATGAACTCGAGGTACAATCAAGATCCTTATCAAAAGAAAAAGAGACTCTGGATTCATCGCTGGTTGCCCTCAGGGAAAAAGAACAGCAGCTTATCTCAACTTCAGGCACATCAGTCACTACGCTAAAAGAATATGACTCCAAATTAAAAAATCTCTATGAATCTGAGCGAACATTTAGCAAAGAGATTAACGGAATTGAAAGACAGTCTGATTCGATCTCTCGCGATATCAAAGACTTGGCTGAAAATGAAGATCGAATAAGAAAAACATTGCATTCCTATGGATACGATTCACTTCTGGAATCATTTGATGTAGATCATCTTTTACTTGAACTAGAATCTGAAAAGAAAAAGCTGACAGGCTCACTAAACACCAAGTCTCCTGAAACATACGTTGAGATATCAAACGGATATCGTTCCATGTCTTCAAGAAAGAATGAACTTGAAGCTGAACGAAACTCCATTGTAAAATTCATCGAGGAAATTGATAAGGACAAACGTCAAACATTCTTGGAATCATACGATAAAGTAGACAAGGACATACGAGAAATATTCAACAAGATGACTGGTGGAAATGCTTGGCTTGAAATACAAAACGAGGATGATCTATTCTCATCTGGAATTTCGTATCTAGTACAATTTCCAAACAAACCAAAAAGAGAATCTACATCAATCAGTGGTGGAGAAAAGACACTAGCGGCAATCACTTTCTTGCTTGCATTACAGAAATTAAAACCATCGCCATTTTATTTGCTTGATGAAGTTGATGCTCATCTTGATGCCTTGAACACAGAACGACTTTCACGAATATTGGAAGATAGAGCAGCTGGAAGTCAAATAATCATGGTTTCGTTGAAAGATTCAGTAGTACAAAAAGCAAAACTGATTTACGGTGTATTTCCAAGAAATGGTGTATCGCATGTTGTGTCCCACAAAATATCTGGCACACCACAACTGGCAAATTAGTTTATTTTTATATAACAAGCAGAAAATCTGTTTTCTTGAACTTTCTCAAGTTCAGGTTCTTGTTTACATTTGTCAATGGCATAGGGACATTTTGCCCTGAACCTACATCCCTGGTAGGTGTTTTCATTGGTAGATTCGTTTATGCGGATTTGTTTATTCTTATGAAGATTGTCTGGGTCTGGTTCTGAAACTGAATCTAAAAGAGCTTGTGTGTATGGATGCATGGGCTTTGATAGTACGTCATTAATTGGTCCCACCTCTACAATTTTTCCAAGATACATTATTGCAATTTGATGCCCAACATATTTTGAAGTTGTAAGATCATGAGTAATGTAAAGAAATGAAATACCATGTTTTTCTTGTAATTCTTTCATCAAATCTAACACTCCAACTCTAACTGAAACATCAAGCATGGAGACAGGTTCATCTGCTATGATTAATTTTGGCTTGGTTACAATAGCGCGAGCGAGTGCAACTCTTTGCCTTTGGCCGCCTGATAACATATGTGGGTGTTTTTTTACAATTTCCTCTATTGGTTCTAGTTTTACTTCTGCTAACGCTTGACGCACTATCTTATTTTGTTCTAATTTGTTACCAATGTGATGAATCTCAAGTGGCTCCTTGATTATGTCAAGAACTGTCATTCTTGGATTAATTGATGCATAAGGATCCTGATGCACCATTTGACACTCCATTCTTATTTTTTTGAGATGCTCACTTTTATCTGAGATTTTTATTCCGTCAAAAACTATCTTGCCTGCATCTTGTTCTAATGCTCCTAGTATCAGTCTGGCTATTGTCGTTTTTCCTGACCCTGATTCTCCGGCTAGTACCAACGTCTCTCCTTTTTTGATGGAAAGTGTAACGTCATCTACTGCTCTTACCACTTCCTTCCTGCCAAAGAGGCCTTTTTTTACAAAATACTTCTTTAATCCCGTAATGGATAGGATCTCTTCCATCATTGCTTCATCGGATCCCAAATATATCAAGCGATCACTGGGTCAAAATCTTACCATCGCAAAGTTTTAAAAGCCATACTATATGAGAGAGAATCGTGAATTCAAAGGTATATGCTATCCTGATGATTGCAGGTTTATTGGTTAGCACAAGTACAGTGTACCTGAATAGCGTGTTTGCAGATGATAATTGGTCTGATATTGTAAAAAGACAGCAAGCAGCAGAGGAGAAAGCAATGTTGACCTATGCATCAAAATACCAATTTACAGACATGGATCAAACCAAGAGAAACTGGTCTGGTCTTACCAGTGTTACAACTGATGAAACTAGCAGAGGCAGACCAATTGAACAGCAAGCCCAAGTATCATTAGAAAATGCTTTGGCTCAGTTCGATCAAATTCATGTTAAACAATTAATGGACTTGCAGAGAAATTACACCGGTCTTACAAATACTCCAACCGATGAACAGGGACGAAGCAGAACTGTAATGATTGCTGACGCCCAAAACTCATCTGATGTTCAAGCTAATGCTATAATAAGCCAATTAAGAGGAATCCAATCTCAAACCTATGTTGGTTTTGAAACAGGACCTACTACAGAAGGATATGGTTATGATAGACAAGCTGCAATAGAGCAAAAATGGAATACGGCAGAATCTCAAGCAGCTGACTTGGTGAATCAATTGGCAAAGATTGATGGTGTGTACATCGATTTATCACAATACAAGGACACTACATCAAAATTTGTGTATAACTCTGGTTATACTACAAACGAGAATACGGTTGGTAGACAATTGAGTCCAGCTCAACAATATGCTCTAGAAAAAGCAATAGTTATTTTCGAACAGATTCACCAAAAACATTTGGCTGAACTAAAATCCAGTTACTATGGTCTGTGGAATACTCAAACCACTGACGAGACCGGCAGAGATAGAAACGCAATGCTGCAACAAGCACAAGCATCATCTATCGCAAATGCAATGCGAGTCTATGATGCCTATTATGGCGGTACTGGTGTAAATCCATAAACTAGTCATTCATACAGCCAGCACATTACATAGCCTGACTTTGTATTTATCTTGGCTGGATTTTTTCTACATTTGTCCATTGCATGAGGACACCTATCATAGAACTTGCAGCCTTCTGGAAGATTGATCATGCTTGGAGGAGCTCCTTCAAGAACTGTTATTTTGGATTCTGTTTTCAACTTGGGTGTCGAATTCAATAACGCAACTGTATAGGGATGCATTGGGTTCCTGTAAATCTCATCTAAATTCCCAAATTCTACAATTTCGCCTGCATACATTATGGCTATTTTTTCTGCAATTTCGGATATGATGCCTATGTCATGTGAGATGAGTACTATTGAAAGGCCTTGTTTTTTTAGTTCTTTTAATACGTTAATGATCTGTGCTTGCACTAGGACATCTAAAGCAGTAGTTGGCTCATCTGCAATCACAATCTTTGGTCTTAATAGCAAAGCCATGGCTATTACTACACGTTGCTTCATTCCTCCGCTAAGTTCGTGTGGAAATCTATCTAGGACTGATTCTGAAAGGCCTACTTGTAATATTGTGTGTTCGATTATTTGATGAGCATCACCTTGGAATTTGTGCTTTTTTAGAATCTCTACAAATTGTTGCCTTATGGTAAATACAGGGTCCAATGAATTCATGGCACCTTGAAAAATCATTGAAATTTCTTTCCATCTTATATTTTCTGTAAAGTCCTTTGGTGACATGTCTAGGATTGATTTGCCATCGAAAATTATTTTTCCAGATATGCTGGTTTTCTCTTGATGGGCCCTGATGATTGATAAACCAAGAGTGCTTTTCCCACATCCACTTTCACCGACTATCCCTAGTGACTCGTTTTTAGGTAAAACAAATGAGACATTATTTACTGCATGAACACTAGTCCCTTGGCTGGCATATTTTACTTCTAATCCTTCGATCACAAGTGTGTCCATTATATTGTCTATATTGACTACACTTTTGAGCTTTTTTTAGGACCGATCATTTTGATCGCAATTTTGGTATGTTTCTATATAGATCATATGTCCTATATTGGTCAGACATTTAACCATGTAGTTTCAGAAACACAACATGACACAATGGATGTCTTGGATAAAGTCAAACGAAAAAGAGATTTTATCTATACTAAATGATCTTGCATGCAAGGCTGAAGAAGCCGCGAGTCTGCTTACCGAACTTTTGGATGATTTTAGTAAATTAAATGAAAACCACGCAAAGATCAAAAAATTAGAGAGAGAGGCAGACAAGCTCACGCACTCTATATTTGAAGAACTAAACAAGACCTTCATCACACCACTTGATAGGGAAGATATCTCAAGAATAGCGTCAAAGACAGATGATATTATAGACTACATTGAAGGAATATCTGGCAGAATAATAAATTTCAAAATAAAATCTTCACCACCATACATGTTTGAAATTTCAAAAGAACTCCACAAAGCAACACAAGAAATTAACTTTATGATAACACGACTCAATAATGTGAAAGCTGACAAATCAATAATTGATCATTGCCGAACAATAAGTGAAATTGAACACAAGGCAGATGACATTTACAGAAAAGCAGTTGGCGAATTATTTGATACGACTGATATAATAAATATTATAAAAACGAAAGATATCTATGAAGCGCTTGAAGAAGCATCAGACAGATGCCTTGATGTTGCTGATTCTATTGAAGATATCGTATTAAAATACACGTAGATGTATTATGATTGAACTAGCTATAGGAGCAATAATAGCTGCACTAGTGTTTGATTTTCTCAATGGCTTTCATGATGCAGCAAACTCCATTGCTACAATTATTGGCACTAGAATTCTAAGGCCACTTCCTGCTGTTGCTATTGCAGGAGCTGCAAATTTTGCTGGCCCCTTTCTATTTGGGGTGGCAGTGGCAACAACTATTGGAAAAGGAATCATAGATCCAAGTTATGTGACATTAAACATTATCATTGGAGCTTTGATAGGTGCCATAGTTTGGGATTTCATTACATGGATTTTAGGTCTCCCGACATCTAGTAGTCACGCTCTAGTTGGTGGAATATTAGGTGCAGGCATAGCAGGAGCTGGCATACATGCCATAATTTTTGACGGAATAGGAAAAACTCTGATGGGCATAATAATTTCGCCAATAGTTGGTTTGTTAATAGGATTTCATATCGCACTGGTAATAATGTGGTTGTTTGCTAAAACAAAACCGCACAAAGTTAATTCTGTTTTTGGTAAATTGCAATTAGTGTCCTCGACCTATTTTTCATTAACACATGGTGCAAATGATGGACAAAAAACAATGGGAATTATCGCACTTATTTTGTTAACTCAAGGTGTAATTACAAAATTTGAAATTCCGTACTATGTAATATTGATGGCAGCCATCGTGATGAGCCTTGGAACCTTCTTTGGCGGGTGGAGGATAGTAAAAACTATGGCAGTAAAAATCACACAACTAAGGCCGTATCAAGGATTTTCTGCAGAAACTGGTGCCGCAACAATTCTTGCAGTTCTTGCATGGCTTGGAATTCCGGCAAGTACAACTCATGCAATATCTGGTTCAATCATGGGGGTCGGAGCTGTAAGAAGACTTTCAGCAGTACGTTGGGGTGTGGGCAGAAGAATTGTCTGGGCCTGGATAATAACGATCCCTGCAAGTGCTGTAGTATCTTATATGATAATGATGATCATAAAGGCAATTTCCTAGAAAACCATAGAAAATTCCGTATGATTTATTTTTTAGTCTAATTAAGCAAAAAACCGATTTCCTTGCGAACGCCCATCTGTAATTTTGACGCCATGAATGGTATACTGTGCCCCCAATGTGAATCAAAACTAGATCAGGGAAAACTAACCAAAGCAGATGTGGACGCCTCAATAAAACTAGTCCAACTGTCACAAAAAATACCACAACTGGAAAAATTCACGCTTGGTGCGTGTCGAGAATCTCATGGAAGTTACGTATTATATCTGAATAGCTCTGATATAATGACAATACGTCAAAGTAGAGAACTTTATCGTATATTACAAAACGAATTTCCAGGAAAACTCTGGCTGGTACAAGAAGGTGCTGATTATAAAAAACTCATCGAAGATCTGTTCTTTCCTATCAAGATTTTGGCAATAAACCAAGTATGGGCTCCTGGAGGTATACAAAAGACCAAAGTTGTGGTATCTGGAAGAAAAACTCCTAGATTTCCAATTGATGTAGAGAAGGTCATAGCCGTAGCAAAGGATCTTAGAAAGATAGAACTAGTAGTTGAATTTGAGAGAAAGTGATAACTTGGAACTAAAAAAAACTCATTATATCGGAACTCTTGCCCTATCTATGAAGGGACAACAAGTAGTCGTAGGTGGATGGGTAGAAGACCTGAGAGAACTAGGTAAACTAACATTTATCACATTGCGAGATATCACGGGAGTGGCGCAAATTGTTGTAGTGGGTGCTGATAATCTCAAGCAAGTAGCCAATCTTAATCGTCAAAGTGTTGTTTGTATATCTGGTATAATACAAGAATCAAAAGCAAGAGATTTTGCATATGAGATAAAAGCAGAAAAAATTGAAATTTTGTCACGTGCTGTTCACCCACTTCCAATAGACCCCATTGGAAGACTGGAAAGTAACATTGACAACAGATTAAATGCAAGAGCACTAGATCTTAGAAATCAAAAAACTGCTTCCATCTTCAAGATACGTCATCATGTTCTTTTATCTATTAGAAAAACACTTTCAGAGCTTGGTTTTCTTGAAGTTAACACACCAAAAATTATTGGTAGTGCAAGTGAGGGAGGAGCTAATTTATTTTCATTAAAATATTTTGAAAAGCAGGCATATCTTGCACAAAGCCCACAACTTTACAAAGAACAATTAACACTTGGTTTGGAAAAAATATTTGAGATTGCCTCATTTTATAGGGCAGAAAAATCGCATACAGTACGTCACCTTACTGAATTTACAAGTGTTGACATTGAAGCTGCGTTTCTTGATTATGCCGATGTGATGGAAATTCTTGAAAAATTAATATCGTCTGTATTTGAACACGTAGAAAAAAATTGCATACAAGAACAAAAAACACTTGGCATCGAGATCAGAAAACCTAAAACACCGTTTGAAAGAATCTCCTATAAACAAGCAATTGAAGAACTCTCAAAACGCGATATCTCGCTTACATTTGGCGATGATCTTATGGATTCTCATCTTAGGACATTAGGTGAGGTTCATCCAGGATTTTACTTTTTAATGGACTGGCCTATGAAATTAAAGCCATTTTATATACATGAAAAAGAAGACAATCCTGACGTATCCAAATCATTTGATCTTCAATATGGTTATCTTGAGCTGTCATCTGGAGGACAAAGACTGTACGATCCTGCTAAAATTCGTTCAAGACTAATAGAACAAGGATTAAACCCATCTCAATTCGAAGATCATCTCAAAACGTTTGATTGGGGCATGCCACCCCATTCTGGTTGGGGGTTGGGGCTTGACAGGCTCATGTCGATCATAACAAAAATAGATAATGTGCGTGAAGTTGTTTTATATCCACGTGACCCAGAACGATTGTTTCCGTAAAAAGATAAATCTTGATTTTACGACAATAATTTGTGCAACAATGTGACTTTTGTGGTTCAGATTTTGGTGATAGAACGTGCTATTTTTGTGAAAAGCATTGTTGCACATCATGTATGACAGATGATAGAACAAGATGCAAGAAATGCTATATCGGTAAACGAAAGCTTGGCTGGCGTGTATTCAAGCGCAATAAAATACTTCTCGGGTTTCTTGCTTTTGTATGGGCATACACTGTATTTCCAGTTCCCTTCATCAAGGGCATAGATCCTACATTTTACTGGATCTCTCTGAGTGTTGCAATTATGATAATGATTCCGCTGGGGCTGGCGATGTTTTTTTGGTCGCGTGAGCCACCTGCATCAGATATTAAATGATTCTTGAAACTACTTGTTGAGTAAACTCAGAAGTTGTTTTGCTGCCACCGATGTCTTTGGTTTTTATTCCTTCTTTGACAATTCCATATACTGCATCCTCAATTTTCTGTGCTGCTTGGCAACATCTTTTATCATTGTTTTTCATACCGAGCCATTCAAACATCATTTTTGTAGAAAGAATAAAAGAGGATGGATTGGCAGCTTGTTTTCCTGCTATGTCAAACGCAGCTCCGTGTACTGGTTCAAACAATGCAAAGTTATCTCCTATGTTTGCAGCAGGTGCCATTCCTAATCCTCCTACGACTTGGGCAGCCTCATCTGATAATATATCCCCAAACAAGTTTGTAGTTACTATGACATCAAAAGACTCTGGCTGTCGAATTAAATTCATGGAACATGCATCAACATACATCTGTTCAAATTTTATTCCTGGATAGGTTTCAGATACTTCTTGACAGGTTCTTGAAAACAGTCCATCTGTTTTTCTCATTACATTTGCCTTGTGCACGCATGTTACTTTTTTCTGCTTGTTTCGCTGTTGTGCAGTCAAAAATGCATATTTTGCAATCCTTTCAGATGCCTTTTTTGAAATTGTACGTAGTGCAATAGATGTATCTCCAACATCAAACTCCATGCCAGTGTATAGATCCTCTGTATTTTCCCTGACAATTATCATGTCGATGTTATCTTTTAATGAAGGCATGTTTGGATATGATTTTGCAGGTCGTATGTTTGCATAAAGATCTAGGTATCTTCTAAGAACTATAATGACATCCGCAGCGCTTTCTCCAACCGGTGCCTTTAAACAAGCATTGGATTTTTTTACCGTATCCAGAACATATTCCGGTAATGCCTTACCAGTTTTTTTAAGAGATATGTCACCTGCTTCTAATTCTGTAACTTTTACTTTCACGCCTAGTTTGTCATTTACTGCGTTTAGAACCTGGAGAACTGAATGTGATATTTCAGGACCTATGCCGTCTCCAGTTATCAATGATATCTGGTACATTTACGGTCCCAAGTTTTTCTGTTTGAGAATTTTCTTAAGCATGATTCTGTTTATGCCATCAATCATTGCCTGTACGCTTGTGATGACGATATCTTCACCAATTGATTTTGCAGAAGCTTGATTGCCATAAACATCTTCTACCTTGATAGTTACTTCACATAATGCCTCTGAGCCGCCTGAAATAGAATCTAATCTGTAATCTTTTATTCGTACTTTGGCAATTTCTCCGGTTATCTTTTGAATTGCGTTAATAGATGCATCTACTGGTCCTACCCCATAATCAGTGCTTATGAAATCTTTTCCTTCCACGTTTAATTTTACAAATGCGTATGGCATGTTTCCAATTCCAGTTGAGACAGAAAATCCTGTCAAGTGAACAAGTCTCTTTAATCCTTGCTGTTGCATAATCTCTCCAGTTATGGCAAGTAATTCTACATCTGTTACATGTTTTCCTTGATCACCTAATTTCTTTACTCTCTCCAAGATCTCATGAGTTTGTTCTTTGCTTGGTTGTATTCCATATTCTTCAAGCATTGCAGATATTCCATGCGCGCCGGCATGTTTTCCTACTTGGAACCATCTTGTCCTTCCTACTAGTTCTGGACTGATTGGTTCGTATGTCAATGGGTTACTAAGTACTCCATGGGTATGTATGCCTGATTCATGACCAAAGGCATTCTCCCCTACAATGGCTTTGTTTGGTTGTACTTGAACTCCGACTATTTTTGAAATATATCTTGATGTCTCGTAGAGTAATTGAGTATTGATATTGGTTTCATACTTCTTATCAAATTGAAGACACTGTAATGACATGACAAACTCTTCAAGAGATGCATTTCCAGCTCTTTCTCCTATTCCGTTAATTGTTACATGCGCACATTGTGCTCCTGCCTGAATTGATGATATTGCATTTGCCACAGCTAGTCCAAAATCGTTGTGACAATGAACACTAACTGGTAAATGCGTAGCTTCCACGGTGTCTTTTGTAATGGCAGCAATGTATTGTGGTGTGGAATATCCTACTGTGTCAGGTATGTCTATTCTGTCTGCGCCTGCTTCAGCTACTGTTTTGAAAACTTTTTTTAAGAATTCTCTGTCAGTTCGAGTTGCATCCTCTGCTGAAAATTCAACTTTTAATCCACATGATTTAGCGTACTGCACTGCTTCTACTGCCTTTGCTAATGCTTGTTCCCTTGATAATTTCAATTTGTATTTTAGATGAATGTCTGAAGTTGCGATGAATGTATGTATGTAGTTTAATCCAGCTGATATTGCTGCATCAATATCTTTTTTCTCAGTTCTTGCCAATCCGCAAATCTCAGCTTTGAGGTTTGCGCTTGTTATTGATTTTATTGCCTTCATTTCACCTTCTGAAATTATTGGAAATCCTGCTTCTATTGCATCTACCCCTAGCGCATCTAATCTTTGAGCTATTGCTAGCTTTTGCTCCGGCGTCAAAGCTACTCCGGGAGTCTGTTCTCCATCCCTTAATGTGGTATCAAATATTCTAACCTTCATTGGTCATGCCCTCTTTCTAACGCACATATTCCAGTTCGTGATATTTCGAGGATTCCGTATCCCTTGACCAGTTCTTCAAACGCGTTTATTCTATCTGGTGTAGATGTGATTTCTATTATGATGGATGACTTTCTTACATCATGAACATCGCACTTGAACGCATTTGCTAGGTCTGTTATCTCTTTGATATCACTTGGTTTGTTTATTCTAATTTTCATCAAGACTAGCTCACGATAAATACTCTTTTTCTCATCTAATAGCTTTACTTCCACCGTATCTATGAGCTTGTCTAGTTGTTTTAGTATCTGGGTTAATTGCTTCTCTTCTGCGGCAGTAGTTATCGTCATCCTGGAAAACTCTGGATTTTCAGTTATACCAACTGATATACTATCTATATTGTAATTTCTTGATCTAAATAGGTGTGTAATCTTAAACAAGACACCAGGTTTGTTTTCTACTAGTACGGAAATTATGGACCACATATGAATACCCTAAGATGGTAATATCATATCCTTTAGTGATGTACCAGGAGCCACAAACGGCAACACATCTTCTTGTGGATCTATTGGTATGTCAATAACAGTGGCAATATCACTTTTGAGAGCTGTCTGTACTGCTTTTCCTACATCATCTAATGTTTCGGCACGAATGCCTTGGGCTCCATAAGCTTCAGCTATCTTGACATAGTCTGGGCAATTCTTGAGATCCACTCCTATCATTCTTCTATCATAGAATGTTCTTTGCCACTGGGCTACCATTCCAAGTGAAAAGTTATTCATAACAAACACAATTACTGGTAAATTGTCCAATACTGATGTAGCAAGTGAGTTTTCTGTCATGTTGAAACTTCCTTCGCCTGCAATGTCTACTACAGGAACTTGCGGTTTTGCAGCTTTTGCTCCTATTGCTGCGGGAAATCCCCATCCCATAGTTCCAAGTCCTGTTGAGCTAAAGAAAGTTCCTGGTTGTATTACATCAAAAAATAAGGACGCCCACATCTGATGCTGGCCTACTTCTGTAGTAACAATTGATTCAGCTGGTAATACCTCTCTTAACTTACGTAATAACTTGGCAGCACCCAATGGATGTGGATGTAATTTTAGATTCTGTCTAAAGTATTCCTTTGTTTCATTTACTCTCTTATTCCAAGGAGTGTCAGTTCGTTTTATTGCTCTCTGAATTAACATTTTTACCATTATTCTAAGCGATGTCCTAACATCTCCTATCACAGCTACATGTGTTGTCTGGTTCTTGCCAATCTCTGCTGGATCCACATCCATGTGTATTATTTTCAAATTTTTCTCAAATTCTTCAAAAGTCCCGACTGACCTGTCTGAGAATCTTGAACCACAAGCAAGCACACAATCTGCCTCTGTCATCATCTTGTTGGCCTCAGCATGACCATGCATTCCTATTGGACCTAATGATAAAATGTGATTCTCAGGAAATGATCCTTTTCCTTTAAAGGTAGTTACAACAGGTATCATCAATAATTCTGCTAATGATTGAAGTTCAGCAAAGGCTGATGAAATTATAACACCACCGCCTGCAAGAATAATTGGCCTCTCAGCAGATAATAGCATGTCTATTGCTCTTTCTATCTTTGTTATGTCTGGGTCAATCCAAGGATGATATCCTCTTACCTTTACTTCGGTTGGAAATGGAATCTCAGCTTCATTTTGTTGGACATCTTTTGGAATATCGATTAAGACGGGACCGGGTCTTCCGGTAGCTGAAATATAGAATGCTTTCTTTACCACTTCAGGAATTTCAGTAGGACTCATTGGCTGAAACGCATATTTGACAATAGGGTTCGTAATTCCAATTATGTCACTTTCTTGAAAGGCATCTTTTCCTATCATTTTTGAAGGAACTTGACCAGTTACAGCAATCATTGGTGCAGAATCCGCTTGTGCAGTAGCAATACCTGTTACAATATTGGTAGCACCAGGACCTGATGTTGCAAAACATACCCCTGGTCTCCTGCTTACTCTGCCGTAACCATCTGCCATGTGTGAAGCAGATTGTTCGTGTCTTACCAATATGTGACGGATGTTACTTTTGTATAACTCATCGTAGATTGGTAAATTTGCTCCACCTGGAAGTCCGAAGACGATATCTACGCCTTCTTTTTCCAACGCAACCATTAAAGATCTAGCACCCGACATTTTTTCCATAATTTTTAATCTCTCCAAAAATGCTGTATTTTACAGCAGAATATCGACTAGCAACGTGATACTTGAAATAGTTGCCAAGCCTCCTAACTTCATAAGTCTATCATTTTGCGTTGAAAATAACTAATAAATATTTCTGGTAAATTTTGCTCAAAAATACGAATAATTGCATTCTAGTATGAGATTTTTACATATGTATGGTATTGGTACGCTCCAGAAGACTTAAACTGGTACTATCTAAACCAATATTCGATTTTGAGCGGCAAGGACGAAATTACTGAAATAATTCATACTTTCTTTACTGCAGGAAAAACCAAAAACCTTGCTCCACTAAGTGTGATACAACTAGACGATGCAAGATTTTCTAGTTACAGCGATGTACCGCCATTGGATCTAAAAGACTTTGCAACAACTTTTGCATTACAACAATTAAGGTTTGTAAGCATCTCAGACTATGAATATGAATTAAAAAATCTCAGAATTGATCTTTTCGATAACTTTGCTATAGTAACCTTTCTAGTAAAACAAACTGGGATGATTGTAGACAATTATAGTTTTAGAGGAGAGCATATTTCCATGACGAGTAGAGCAAGTTTTGTATTGACAAAGACTTCAAAATGGAAGATAGTTCACTTGCACCTGTCTAAATATTCTGATTAAGCAGATTTAGCCTTGGCCTTTTTTGGTTTTTTTTCTTTAATTTCCTTCTTGGTTGGAGTCTCACCACCTTTGTTCTTCAAGAATATTTCATGTGCTTCTTTCACCTTGACGTTTTGATGTACAATTGCTTTAACTGCCTTGATCATTGCTACAGGATATTCTGATTGCCAGATGTTTCGTCCCATATCTACACCTGATGCACCTGCCTGAATTGCATTATAAGTTAATTGTAATGCATCAAGCTCTGTTGCAAGTTTTGGGCCACCTGCAATAATTACTGGAACTGGACATGCGTTTACAACTTTTTCAAAGTTTTCACAATAGTATGTTTTTACTAGGTGCGCTCCAAATTCTGCTGCAATTCTGCATGATAGTGCAAGGTATCTAGCATCACGTTTTTCTAATTCCTTGCCTACTGCAGTAACAGCTAACACTGGAATTCCGTACTCTTCACCTTCGTTTACTAGATTTCCCAAACTTACAAGGGATTCATGTTCATAAGGTGCACCCACAAATATTGACATTGCAAGTGCTGATGCATTTACTCTAATTGCATCTTTTATCGATGTAGTGATTTTCTCATTTGAGAGATCTTTTCCAATTATGCTGGTACCTCCTGAGACTCTTAGTACTACTGGAACAGGAAAGTTTGCATCTACTGATGTCCTCAAGACTCCCCTTGTTAACATTAATGAATCAGCATGTGGTAAAAGTGGCGTAATTGTCTTTCTTGGAACTTCTAATCTCTCTGTTGGTCCTAGAAAATATCCATGATCTACTGCTAACATTACACCGCGCCTGTCATGCGGTTTTATGATTTTAGCAAGTCTATTTTTTAATCCCCAATCCATGTATTCTCCGAAAAAATTTGCCTTAGTTAAGCGTTTCTGAATTTGTAATAATTATTTTCATGGAATCATTACCTTGGTGCGCATACTCTAATGCTTTCGCGGACTCTTTCAAGTCAAATCTATGTGTTATTAGTTGTTTGACATCGATTTTTCCTTCTTGGATTAGTTTTAATGCTTGATTGGTATCAGTTTCCGAAGCTGCATAGCTTGAGATTATCATTATTTCTTTAGAATATACTTTGCTCATATCAATTGACAGTTTTGCGTCTTTTGTTGGAACTCCAAACAAAATAATTATTCCACCTTTTCTTACAAAATCAATTGCCTGTTCTATAGCCTTTAGACTTCCAGTTGCAACTATTACAATGTCTACACCTCTCCCATCTGTTTTTGAATGAATTTTTGCAAGAGCGTCTGGATCAGTTGATTTGATTGATTCTGTTATGCCAAATTTCTTTGCATAGTTTAATCGGAAATCATTTACATCAAAACAAAAAATATCGCCTAGACCAAATGCTTTGCTTAACATGAGGTGCATCATGCCAGTAGGACCAGAACCAAGAATTGCAATTGAGTCTCCTTTTTGAAATTTGATCTTGTTCCATGCTCTAATACAACATGCTAGTGGCTCAATCATGGACGCTTCATCAAAATTTATGTTATCTGGCAGTTTTATTATGCCACCATGTGAGACGTTCCATGCAGGCACCACGAACTCTTCCGCAAGTCCGCATGGCGACAAATTCGTCTCAGCATATTTTTTACACATGGTTTCGTTTCCATGAGTACAAAAATGGCATGAATAGCATGGTACATGGTGATGCACAAACACTCTGTCACCTACCTTGAAGTCTTTAACATCTGATCCGACTTTTGTAATTATACCGGAAGGCTCATGCCCTAATCTCATGGATGGTTGACTATATTTTCCATAGATCTTTTCAAGGTCAGAGCCACATACACCACATGCTCTCATGGATACGAGAACTTCGCCATTACCGACCTGAGGTTTGTCGACATTTCTTATCTGAACATCTGCTGGACCAGATACGTATGCCGCTTTCATATTGAACTGAGTTTAACTTGGTGAGTATTTGTGTTATTTGCTTAGGTGTGTATCATGAACTAGATATGATTCAAGATAGTATGATGTCAATTAAATAAGGCATATTTTTGAACCTAGACATGAGCTTATGGCATGATATCGAAGCAGGGCCTGATGTTCCAAAAGTAATTAATGTTATAGTAGAAATTCCAAAAGGTTCTCAGAACAAATATGAATATGATAAAAAACGAAACGTCATAAAACTTGACAGAGTACTTCATTCCCCATTTTTCTATCCTGGAGATTATGGTATAATTCCACAAACATTTGCAGATGATGGTGATCCATTGGATGCATTGGTTTTAGTTACAAATCCAACTTATCCTGGTGTACTAATAGAAGCGCGACCAATAGGTCTACTTCGAATGAAAGACTCTGGTGATATGGATGATAAGATACTATGTGTGGCAAAAGATGATCCCCGTTATGAAAACGTGCATGATATCTCTGACATTCAAAATCATTATCTAAAAGAAGTCTCACACTTTTTTGAAGTATACAAGCAATTGGAAGGAAAGAAAGTGATCATTGTGGGATGGAAGAATGTATCAAGTGCCAACAAAGCAATACTTGACTCTATGAAACTATATCAAAAAACCTTCAAAAAGTAACTTTTCATACATAGAAAATCGTTTTAAGCTCCTTTTGAAATGTACTAGGTATGAATGAAGGTGACACAGCACTAGATTTTGAATTGACAGCAAATAACGATAGTGTGGTTAAACTTAGTTCTTTTAAAGGGAAAAAGAACGTCGTGCTTTGTTTTTACCCAAAAAACCACCTGTTCGCATGTCCATCAAAAAAAGTCTTTAAAATGGCTGAAGCTACCATTGCAGCATACCCAAAAATTCAGGAATTAGGAGCTGAGCTCTTTGCCATATCAGTTGATACTGTCGAAGATCAGAAAAAATTTGTAAAAGAATACAATGTACCATATCTTCACCTAAGTGACTCGCGCAAAGTTGTATGCAAAGCATATGCTGGCCTTAACTTGGCAGGTCTTGCAAAACGTTCTACCTTTATTATAAATAAAGAAGGACAGATTGCAAAAATTTTCAGAGATGTGAATGCAGAAAAACATGGACAAGAAATAATCCAGTCGTTACAATCTTTACAATGAGAATTTTTTAGGCATAAATTTTTAAAGATCCGAAATAAAGTTTGATTCGTGCTAGATTTAGTTGCCAAAAAATTATTCCTTACTAGAGGTAAGGGAGTACACCAAGACAGACTGACAAGTTTTGAATACGCTCTTCGTGATGCTGGCATAGCCGGAACCAATCTTGTATTAATTTCAAGTATTTTTCCACCACATGCAAAGCTCATCTCAAGAGCAGAAGGTCTCAAACTGATTAGACCAGGAAGTGTCCAGTTTGTCATATATGCAAAACAGGAAAGCAATGAACCACATAGACTCATGGCAGCCTCCGTAGGAATTGCAGAACCTATGGATAAGACAAAATACGGGTATCTTTCTGAATATCACTCGTTTGGTGAGACTGAAAAAGAGGCAGGTGACTATGCCGAAGATATTGCTGCCCAGATGTTGGCCTCATCGTTAGGAATAGAGTTTGATGTCAACAAGAGTTGGGATGAAAAACGACAACAGTGGAAGATATCTCGTCAAATCTACAAGACACGAAACATTACCCAAAGTGCAGTGGGAGATCCTAAAGGTAGATGGACAACTGTCTTTGCTGCTGCTGTATTGATACTTTAAAAAAAATTATCTTCTCATGAATAGATAAATTGCAGCCCCGCCAGCTACTATGATTCCAATTATTACATATGTGGAATAATCAATAGATAACTTTGGTGGAGTTGTGGTATTTGTTGTATTTTCTATGATCTGACTTCCTGATGCACTTCCTATGGTCAAATACAAGTCTTTATCAGTAACTGATGTTCCTGTGCCAAACAGATAAACTGCGCCTATCTGGTGTCCACTTTCAGGATCAAATACCCATCCAGATTTAGTTAAATCAGTTGGTACTTTTTGATTATTTTTAATTTCTGTTGGTGCAAGTGTACCACCATGTCCTGTTATTACAAGATTTTCATTTGATAATACTACTACTTGAAATATTGAATTTAGAGGGAAGAATCCAACATTAAAGTAAGATGACTTGTCCAGCTTGTCAACTCCAAACAATTGGAGTGGTTTAATCTCTGTAATTTTATTTTTAATTGGAAAATGTTTAGCAACTTGTAATTGATATAGAGACGCGTTTTGTCCTGGGGTTATTGCAAAAGTTACAGTAGAATTAGCATCCTGTGCCATAGTTTGTGCTACAGAATAAAACCCGCCGTCATCACGTATTTGTTTTGGTATTAGGACAGCAGTTAATCCATCAAATAGATATGATGACTGGGTGCTCGGCATCGTATATATCACAGAGATTGTTCTGTTTCCAGAAACTACACCTGATGTTCCAAGCACTTTGTTGAGTTCTGCCTTAGGAGTTACATATACTGAATTAAATTCTGCATTAAGTGAGAATGCTTTGTTTATGTTGTCAATTAATGAATCACCAATCTTGCGAGCACTTGATTGAATATCTGTAATATTGTATGTTTCAATTAACGCAGGAGATACGATGTTGACTAAAACACAATCTTGGTCTTGAACACCAAGCACGCAATTGTTTGCATTGGTTATTACCACGGATGTTACATTTGCAGTACCTTGTATTTTCTCATTCAAGTCTGTTGGAACGCGCATCTCTACTGGACTTGTAGATGATAGCGTAATGAAAGCCGTAGTTTGGTTTTGTACCATCTCGTCAACTAAAATATGTGCAGTTTCACGATATGATGCAAGTTGTGGCTGCTGTGCATATGCTGAAACAGTAGTTATTACAATTAAACAAGCAAATAATGTTGAAAGTAATATCTTCATTGTTTGCCACTTTTGATTTCGAATTATTAAGTCTACCCTCTCAGTTTCTCAATCCTTACTGCAAACCTTTGAAATGGCTCTTCCTTGAAATGTTTCTTACATACAAGTAGGGTTTCCTGTGGATCTGGTCCGCAGTCATAAGTAATCAAATACTCTGGTTCATTGTTGCAACATCGTGGATATTTCACTTGGTTTAGCTATCCATGTGAAAATAAAATAGGTTGTGGCGTTTTTTGTAAATCCTTTTTATATTTGCAGAAAACGTACTGAGAATCAAGTCTTTTGAGAGTACGTATAATAGACTTGACATGAACTCTTGTCTATGCTGTTAAACTCGTTTGGACTTGGTATACGAAGATACATTCTTTCATTAATTAACTACAGAAAAGTAAGTGTTAAATTGTAAAAAGATTATTTTTCAAATGGAGTGTGACCAGAATTGAAAGAAGAAGAATGTAAAGTACTGCTTTCTGCTATGAAGGCATGTCCTATTGATAATACCTTTAAAATCATTGGAAAAAAATTTACCGTGCATATATTACGTAACATGACCAAACTTGATCAGTGTAGATTTAATCAATTCCTTGATTCAATTGAAGGAATAACTCCAAAGACATTATCTACACGTCTACGTGAAATGGAAAAAAATGGAATAATTGAGAAACGTGTCTATACAGGAACTCCAATAAAAATAGAGTACGCTATTACAAAGAAGGGTCTAGCCTTAAGCCCAATTCTTGAGGCAATGGCTAAATTTTCTATGCAATACTGTGCAAAAGAAGTTTTCAAAGATGGTAAACCTAGGATCCTAAAAGAGGTTTATGCAAAACCAGCAGATGCGATCTAATGTTTATCAATGTAGTTAAAACAGTTTCTATATATTAACTTGATATCCTAAACGAAACTTGACTATTTAAATACTATAAAGTGTATAGTTACTATACAAATGATAGTTGATAATAATTCGAAAGCAATGGGAGGGAAATCTCAAGACATATGTTCCACAACTGGAGGTTTGCATGAACCGCTAGTAACTGATAACAATCGTGGCGAAGTTTTGTGTTCTAGTTGTGGTATTGTAGTAATTGATAAAGTAGAAGATTTGAGTTCAGAATCAAAATCGTACACATTGGAAGAATATAACAACAATACAAGAACAGGTATGGCCTCAGCATTATCCATTCATGATAAGGGATTATCTACAATAATCGGAAACACGGATAAGGATGCAACTGGACGTTTCATCTCTTCTTACATGAAGAGTACCTTTAACAGATTAAGAACATGGGATAGCAGAAGCAAATCAAGCTCACAAGAAAAAAACCTAAGATCAGCGTTTCTTGTTTTGGAAACAGTAAAGTCAAAACTAGATGTTTCTGATAGTCTAATTGAAAGGACAGCTTATCTGTATAGGAAAGCCTTGACCAAGAACATAACACGTGGGAGAACCATCGTAGGGATGATTCTTTCTGCATTGTATGTTTCATGCAGGGAGGCAAATGTACCTAGGACTTTACAAGACGTTGCAAATGCTGGAAATATCTCCTTTAAGGATCTTTCAAGGCATTATAGAGTATTTGTTAAATCTCTTGAATTGCAAGTTGATTCGTTTACTCCTTCAGAATTTGTATCCAAGATAGGAACTGCAGTAGGTTTAAGCGAAAAGGCAAAAAGAGACGCCCTTAACATCCTGTATCACGCCCAGAAAAAAGGAATAACTGATGGAAAAAATCCAGTGGCTCTTGCAGCAACTGCTGTATTTTTGTCAGGGGTGTCAAATGAAGAAAAAATAACCCAGTATAAAATTGCCAGTGCTTCAGGAGTCAGTAGTGTTACGATTAGAAATACTGCCAGAGTATTGAGGAAGAAACTGGAAATAGACGAATAATCTGCAATACTCTTAACTATTTGAAATACTATATACTACAAGGGAAACATTTTGAACAAAGCCGAGTCGGAAAATGGTAAATTTCTAGAGGAACTTAAGTCAAACTATAGGAGACGAATTGAGGAAGTAGATGCGTTTTCCAAACATTTCTCTTTGATGTCATCTGACTTTAGAACTCAATGTCTGTACAGTGTTCTTGATATGCTTCAGTATTATGTTGAATTGAACAAAAAGTTCACTACTAACATGCCTGATTGGTATGACAGTAATTTCATGATTGGTCAATCAAAAATGATTACAGAGGCTTGGGCCAGAGCAATTCAAAGCTTTGATCAAGCCTATTCTCAGTTTGCAGATTATTCTATGAAAAATATGCGGCTGTGCAACAAAAGTTGGATTCAGCTTATGCAGTATGCTGAAAAGTTTTTTGATATGCAAGAAGGAGTGCCAAAGTTCTCTACGCATACCATGATTGAGTTAATCAAGGATGCAAAAAAAGTAAATGACGCATTTATTCAAAAACAATTTCCTGCAAGAGACGAAACAGAAGCAAAAAAGAAAAAACCAGTATTGGAAAAGAAATTAGAATAAACCCATTTCAAAATGGAAGCGAAGCGATTTTTGTTAGACAGGCTGCCTCAGCATCTGATTTTTCTGTGACATCATTTTGACCGTTTTTTAGAATTATCTTGTTATTTTTTAGGTTGATTGAAACTCCGTAGCCACGAAGAAGTTTAACATTGTAGTGGTTTTGTTTACCTTTGAGAGTCATGAGTATTACATATCCAAGTCTAGAATCATTCTTTTGTCACAATGTCATCTAGAAATGATTTTGAACCAATTATTTTTTCGAAATCAAGTTTTTGTCCAGTGATTGTAGGCCATTGTATTTTTGGTTTTATTGCTCTTGTTACATACCAAACATATTTTGGATGTAATGATTTTTTCACATCTTTATCACTAAGAAGGCAAAAAACACAATGAAAACATTCTAAATCATGATCTTTTTCACAGAAAAGATAATCATGAACTCTCTGAACTATGACTTTTTCTTTGTTCTCTCTATCTAGAATTCCAATTTTTTCAGGTCTAATGGAGAACAATTGTCTCACCAATCGCCTCTTTGTTCTATTGTATTTTGATTGTGAAATCATGTACTCTACAAAATCAGTCTTTGTCATATCAGTACGAGCTCATGTGCAGAAATTTTTATACTCTTCTTCAAATTGTTTTTTGACTAGATCGGGAACTTCTATACTTTCCACATTTTCTTTGATCTTTTACTAAACCATAACCTTTACGACCCATAGCAGATTTTTATGCCTAGACTGGGGGGATTCCATTTTTACTCTTTATCAATGAACTCATTTGACTCAATAACTCCAGTCTTTCATATGCCTTGGTTGGAAATTAGATCTGACAAAGTAATTCAGATTCTGACCAGTTGGTTTAAATTATAATGTTATGTATCAAATTCTGACATCGGTTCAAACCGTAGGGGAACACGCCTGGCAGCTGAGGGCGCTTGGCTGTCAGGCAATTTAATTAATTAATTTTCCAAGCCTTTCTGTCTGGGTTTTTATGTATTCGAATCCTTCCTGCCAGAAATTCTCAGATGAAATGTCTATTCCATGTTCTCTGAGCAAATCTTCCGGTTTCTTTGATCCTCCAGCAGAAAGAATATCCACATATGTTGAAACAAATCCGCTTCCTTCTTTTCTGTATCTTTGGAACAAAGACAAAGAGAGTAGATTTCCAAACGAATACGAATAGCAATAAAACGGTGAATGGTAAAAATGTGGAATGGATGACCATTCTATGCCAAAGTCAGGAGTAACTATTACAGAATTTCCAAACTGCTGTTGTAATGTTTTCATGTATTCTGTACTGATGTCTTGTACGGTTGCCCCCTCTCCTATTATGGCGTGAGCTGCAACTTCAAAGACTGTAAAGTATGCCTGTCTTCCTATTGTTGCATAAAGGTCGTCTATGTGCCCAACCAATATGGGTAATCTTTCCTTATCGCTTACCTTGTCCAAAATTTTGTTAAACAATAGCATTTCTGAAAATGTTGACGCAGTTTCGGCTAGTGGTAGAGGGGCCTCTGCTATAAAAATTGATTTGTCAGATGCTGCCATGCTGTGTATGGCATGACCTACTTCATGCGCTAGTGTAAAAACATCATTGGTTTTTCCTTTGAAATTTACCAAAACATAGGGTGTCATCTTTGGTGTTATGGTACTACAAAATGCTCCGCTTCTCTTTCCAGGTCTGATTATAGAATCCACGTGTTTCTCCACAAAAACTTTCTTTGCATGCTGCCATAATTCTGGACTAAAACTATGAAGTGTATCAAGTACCAGTTTTACAGCATTTTCATAGTTGTACCTTTTTTCTTCTTTTTTCTCTACAGGAGCGTAAATATCATATCTTCTAAGTTTTTTCATGTTCATGATCTTTGCTTTTTGTTGGAAAAAGCTGCGAAATACATCTGTATTTCTTTTACATACTGAAAGCAGGGAGTTTACAGTTTTATCGTCAACATCGTTTCCAATGTTTCTGACTGATATAGGTGATGAGTATCCACGTATTTGGATACATTCATCTTTCCAGTTTTGAACAATGTTTTGATAAATCTCTCCAAGCACTCCTTTGTTTTTGTCATACTGGGAAAACAGTGCTTTGTATGCAACCTCTCTTACTTTTGGTCTTGGACTACGTACCAGAAGTGTAAGCTCTTCTCTATTGTATTTTTTTACTTTACCATCTATTTTGACTATGAACTCAAAGGCATTTGTGATCTTATCATATAATCTCACAAGTGCGGAATGACCAGTCACATCTAGTGTATTGATTATTTTTTCTTCCGGCTCTGTTAGTGAATATTTAGCAAGCAGTCTCTTGTATCTTAGAAATTCATACAGCTCGCCAGATGATTTCATCAAGCGTTGTGCATTTTTTTCATCAAGCTGTTTTTTCCACCATTGGTCAAAAAACAGAGTTCTATTTTCCATCTCGGCCCCCAACTTTCTCATTCTTATAAGTAAGGATGTGGCCTTGTCAGACTGTGTATCTAATGAATATTCTAAAGATGCATATCCTGAAACGATACTGAATTTTTCTGTGATTTCCTCTAAATCATGGAGCAGCGCATTGAACTTATTTTCCGAAATCTTGGGAGAAAGTATTTTTTTGTTCTTTTCAAACATCTTTACACGCGATTCTATGTATCTAATTTGATTAGTAAATTGAGGAGACTCTGGATCTTTTACAAGTTGGCTTAGATCCCATTTGCCTTGCTTGAAAACTTGCATCTACAACAAGGCTGGCTTTGTCATTAAAATACTATTTGGAAGAATCTGGCCACAAAACCACGAGTCTGCAAACTTCTAATTTTCATTAGTATGAATTATTAGAACGAATTCTACGCGTTTTTTAAATATAAAAAATTGTTTTATTGAGTTGATGAGCATGACTGCTTGGAAATGTTACAGGTGCAACCTCACTTTCAAGGAGAAAGAACATGCCATCATGCATAGAGACATATCGCGACATGACGCAAGACAAGTGGAAATAGCTAATTAGTTTTTAGAGTTATTTTCACTTGAATGTGTCGTAATACAAATGTCATTACAGTTCTAGCAAGTATTTATTTAGTCCTGAATTTGATTACCCGTTCATGGACCATCATAATTTCAAAGGAAAAGATATTCCTCATCTGAAAGTCACACCCAACATGGGAATTGATGATCTAGTTGAAATTTTTGCAAGTACTGGATACAATGCAAGACAATTGGGTGAAGCTGCTAAGCTTTATTGCAAAATGATAGAAGATGATGCTACTATTTGCCTTACTATTTCTGGTGCAATGACTCCTGTTGGATTCGGTGGACTCTTCAAGGCATTAATTGAACGTGGTTTTGTTGATTGGATAATATCTACCGGTGCAAACGTGTATCATGAGGATCACTTTGCATGGAATCTTCCAATAAAGCAAGGCCATTTTGAGGTAGATGATATGATTTTGTATGAAAAAGACATTGTCAGAATAAGGGATGTTTACATTAAAGGTGAAGAAACACTAAAAGCTGAAGATAAGCTTGTCCAAAAGATGTTTTCAAAAAATCTCATAAATGAATCATTTACTACTGCAGAATTTTGTAATGCAATGGGAAAATACTCAAAAGAGCACTCCAAACGCCCTGAGCGAAGCTTTGTAGTTACAGCATATGATTATGATGTCCCAGTCTATGTCTCGACCCTAAAAGACTCATCACTTGCCTTGGACCTTGCTCCATTGAGGCTTGAAAACAAGATCTACAACGTGGATATTGTTCGAGAGATACTGGAACAAGCAGCTATTGTTTACAATTCTAAAAAATCTGGAATCGTAGAGATTGGAGGAGGCGTTCCAAAAAACACTGCGCAGCAAACAGGACCTCTACTTGACCAAATACTTGGACTGGGTCACGGGGGGCAAAATTACATTATCCAAATGACTGATGCTAGACCTGATACTGGCGGTCTTTCTGGTGCCACATTACAAGAAGGAAAAAGCTGGGGAAAGGTAAAAGATTCTCATGAGGACGTTATAATGGTATACGCTGATGCCACAATCGCATTTCCAATTTTATGTCTTTATGCACTAAGTACTGAAAAACCAAGAAAACCAAAAAGACTCTATAAAAAATTAAACAAATATTACAATGATTTAGCAGAGGTTTATTTTAATAAAAAGCGCTAGAATCTATCAAATCTAGCTCTTTCAACATCTCTGTCTTCTTTAGTTGCTTTCTTCCATTCTTTGTAATGTTCTTTACACAGAACTGTTCTCTTTGAACTTGTAGAAATACTAAGACCAGTCCCTTCAACTTTTGAAGTGGTAAGTGAGCGCATTCCATCTTTGTCACACCCTGTCACATTACATTTTGCACCTTTTGCTATTATGCCCATGAAAACCCCTTTGTACCAATATTATATCAGGCTTTTTACAGTTGTGGCAAAATTCCTTCATCATCATTATTAATGATATAAATTATTGAGAAATGGTCGTTATCAAATGCTTAACAACCTGCGTGAAGCCCTAAAACCTACGCTCCAAAACATTGGTAAAGTCTTCGCTTCTACTGGTCTGTCTGCAAACTTCTGGACCGCTGTCGGTTTAGGGTTTGCATTTGCATCTTCTATTGTTTATGGAATTCACATGCAGTATTCTTTTATCTGGGGTGGAATATTGCTATTAATTTCTGGTTTTTTTGATATTGTAGACGGGCAAGTTGCCAGAATAACTGTCAAGACATCCAAACGAGGAGCATTTCTTGATTCTGTTTTTGATAAGATTGCTGAGGTTGCAATATTTCTCGGAATACTTGTTGGCGGATATTCTGAAGGATACATAGTTTTACTTGCTATTACATTATCATTACTAGTTAGTTATACTAGGGCAAGAGCAGAATCGCTTGGTGTTCAGCTTCAAGGAATTGGTATTGGTGAAAGAGCAGAAAGATTGCTTGTTATTGCAGTCATTGGTATGATACCAGGATTGATGTATTATGCAATGATAATAGTTGCAATAATTGCTGCAATTACACTTGTACAAAGAATAATAACAACTTCTCAGGCAATCAAGGATTGATTATCTGAGTCTGCCATGCTGACGTCTCGAGTCTGCGGATCTAATCTTTAGTATGCCAAAGTGTATTGCACATGAAATACAGTACCACTTCAAAATTGTCGGTGCTGCTATGTATGCGCCTTGAGCTCTTAATTCTTTTGCAAGACTGTGCTCAACCAAGTTTAGTCTTGATGTTACCTTTTTCGCTTTATCACGTGGAACGGTAGCTCCGCAGTTTGTACATTGGATACGATCGGAAGAACCCTTTCCTCCTTTCTTTCTACCACGACTTGCACGTTTTAATGGCATAGGGTATGTGTAATATGCCTCTTTATAACGATATTTGATGTGGGTTATGCCAAATGTCGACTCTTCATAAGTGAATTTTCTACATAAAGCAATTTTTGCCTAAAAAACAAACTGATGATTAACTGCATTAAAACATCTTGCGCTTAAAGCATTTAAGAGAGAATTTCATTTGTTTTATTATGCGAGGTCTCTGTCATACATGCCTCCGTTCCAACGTAGATCTTACTGTGCAAAAAGGTAGGATAGTCTGTTTTTCTTGCCTTGAGAAAGAACAGAAAAAGAACTAAATGGACAGACCATGACCATCAAGTTCGAATGAAGCTTACTATTTTTTCTCATTGTACAATTGATGAAATATCTAGAAATGATAATGCAGTAGAAACTCCAGGTGGGCCTGGACTGTACTGTGGTTTTACAGCAAAAAATATGAAATTTGATGTTGATCTACGAACAAAAATAGGCCCTGATTTTTCATATCACTCCAATTTGGAAAAAAGAGGAATATTTCTTGCCCAGGATTCTCTTTCTAATAATCCTACTACCAGATTTTTACTGAAAATATCTGGAACTGATAGAGAATTATTTTTAAAAGCAAGATGTGATCCTATTGAATATAATGCATTTGATTCCGATGGCGTTATAGTCAGTCCTGTTTTTGATGAGGTATCTGAAGAAGTTCTTGGTAATGTTAAAGAAAATTCTGATTTCGTTCTGCTTGATCCGCAAGGATACCTACGTAGAATAGACAATAATAATAAAATCTTCCTTGAAAAAACTTTACTTGATCTATCAAAAATTAATGCGATAAAAACAGATCCAGAGGAAGCATTCTATCTTACAGGATCAAAAGAAAAAGATGCTATGTTATTACTGCAGAAAAAAGGGGTAAAATATGTTCTTTACACTAATAAACAAAACATTACAATGCTTGTAAAAGACAGATTGTATCGTCTACAAATCCCTAATATGACAATTGGTGACACCACTGGTGTAGGGGATATTTTTTGTGCAGCTTTTACTTGTGCGTTTCTGAAAGAAAATGATGTACTCTGGGCTATTTGTTTTGCTGTGGGTGCAGCACAATCTGCGCTTGAAACCAAAGGCACAGGTCTTGACAAGATACCGTTTTCTGGAAATATAGAAACAAATGCAGCCTATTTGTATAACCTTATGAAATTTGAACAAGTCTAAGCTTTTATTGTCTATGTATAAAGTTAATCTGTGAAAGTAGCAATCTATAGCCATGACCAAGAACAGACAGTAAAATCAGTAAAGATCTCGTTAGAAAGTCACAATATTGAATCTGTGACCTTGGGAACAAAACCACTCGGCAAAGATGTAGACTATGTCATCGTCACAGGAGGAGATAGAGGAGTCAGAACATATTTTCATCGTTTCACAAATTCAATAATACCGGTATTAGGAATAAATGAGTTTGAATCAAGCGGATATTTGGCGCAAACAGATCTTAAAGAATTTCCCACATATTTGAACAGACTCAAAAAAGGTGATTTTACAATTGAGCATCTAACAAGAGTGGGTGTAAAAATTGACGGAAAGCCTATCTATCCTGCATTAAACGACGTAGCTATTTTCTCTTCAAAGAGTGCTACTCTGGTAGAACATGTGTTACGCGTCAATGGGGAAGAAGTATGGCATGATAGTAGTGATGGTCTTATCGTTTCTACTCCAATAGGATCATCTGCATATTCCATGTCTGCAGGTGGTCCCGCAATTTATCAAAACTCCAAAGTGTTTTGTATTGTATCAGTTAACTCTCTTGATATTACAAGGAGACCACTAATCGTTCCAGAAGAAAGTTTCATTGAAATTGATGATATTTCATCTAGTTTAAGATGTGAGGCGGTATTGGATGGAAAAGATAGATTCAAGGTTGACAAAACTGTAACTTGCACTAAATTTCCACTACCAGCAAATGTCATTAGAATGAAAAAAGACTCTACAACTGTTTCTGCCATGACTAAAAAAGTAAAACTGGCTGATGAGCTACTGAATATGCCGCCAAGCTCAAAATTATTATTAAAAACATTAGAGTATGAAGGTTCTTTGACACAAAAAGAACTTGTAGCAAAAACCCTTCTTCCTGACCGAACAGTCAGACTTGCCTTGCGACACTTGTTGGATAAAGGATATGTCAAAAGACGTGTCTCACTGCGAGATACTAGACAGAGAATTTACGAAGTTCCAAAGTAGTCTTACGCACCAGCAGCTTTAATGAACGCCTCAAAAGACTCTTCTGGGTATCCTGGCCTACTACTGAATTCTGGATGAAATTGTACTCCAAAGTAGAACTTGTGGGATGGTATTTCAAGAATCTCCATTCTTTTTTTACTATCACTATATCCTGTAAATTTCAAACCTTTACTTACAAACAAGTCTAGGTATTTTTGATTGAACTCATATCTATGTCTATGTCTTTTATGAATCAGATTTGATTTGTAAATCTTGAACGCAAGTGTATTGTCTTCTATTTTGATTTCATGTGCACCAAGGCGTAAAGAACCACCCTTATTTTCAATTGTTTTTTGTTCCGGCAATAAATCAATTATTGGATTTTCAGTATTTGGTGAAATCTCAGTGGAGTTTGCATTAGTTAATCCACAAACATATCTTCCAAACGCAACTGCAGCAAGCTGAAATCCAAAACATATTCCAAGATACGGTATGTTTTTTTCTCTAGCAAAATTTGCAGTATTGATTATTCCTTCTACCCCTCTCTCTCCAAATCCGCCTGGCACGATTATGCCATCATATGATGATAGTCGTTCAACATTTCCATTGAGTTCTTCAGAGTCTATCCAGTCTACAATTACATTTTTTCCTAATTTTGCACCGGCGTGCTTGAGCGCCTGATTAACACTTACATAACTATCTGCTAGTTTGACATATTTTCCAACCATTGCAATTTTCACTTGATCTTTAATGTTGTGAAATGAATTTACTATCAGATTCCATTTGTCCCAATTTGTAGATGTGTTAACCAATCCAACTTTGCCGAATTTTTTGAAAATCTCATCAATTATTCCCTGGTCATATAGCATCTGTGGCACAAGCAAGATGGATTCTGCATCATGACATGAAAACACATCTTTCACTGCAACGTTTGAGAAAAGCGAAATTTTTTTCCTTGCAGAATCTTCAAGTGGTCTAGAACATCTAACTGCCAGTAAATCTGGTTGGATACCTATTCTCCTAAGTTCTTGTACGCTGTGTTGTGTAGGTTTTGTTTTTTGTTCACCCACCACGTCTAATGACGGTGCAAGGGTAACATGAACAAAGACTACGGTTTCTGGTCCTTCTTCCAATCTAATCTGTCGTAATGCTTCAAGAAATGGTAAACTTTCGATATCTCCTACTGTTCCACCACATTCAACAACTAACATGTCGAGATTCTCTACTTTTGCTATCTTTCTGATTCTCTCCTTTATGGCATCTGTAACATGAGGAATTATTTGAACACATGCTCCAAGATACTCTCCTTTCCTCTCGGCTTCTATTACGCTGGAATATACCTGAGCAGTTGTTATATTGTGTGTTCGTGGAATGCTCTGATTGAGAAATCTCTCATAATTACCAATATCCATGTCACACTCTCCACCATCTTCTGTTACAAACACCTCTCCATGAGCAACTGGATTCATGGTACCAGCATCATAATTTAAGTACGGATCAATTTTCACACATGAAACTTTTTGATTGGATAGCTGTAACAGTTTTGCAATTGATGATGAGATAACGCCTTTTCCAAGACCTGACATAACACCGCCTGTAACAAAAATATATTTTGTAGATTCTGCCTGCATATCCATCTTGGATAGGTGGTATTTTTATTTCTTATTGTAGATTGTAGCTTTCTTTAAATCTGAGGCAAATGATCTGATCTTTTCTTCAATCTTTGGCTGTGGTGTTTTTTCAATTAGACGCAAGAATGCACTTCCAACTATTATTGCATCTGCACCGTTTTGTATGATAAACTTTACTTGCTCTGGACTGCTTACCCCAAAACCAACAGCTAGTGGTATTTTACCACTTACAATATTTTTGGCTGCTTTGATTGCATGCAATGTATAGTCTTCGAATTTTCGTTGCACGCCGGTAGTACCAAAAACCGAAACAAGGTAGAGAAAACCAGAAGACGCATCAGCTATTTTCTTTATTCGCTCTGGTAATGTGTTAGGTGAGATCAAAAATATTGTATCTAGGTTGTTCTTTCTGGCCTCTAACAAAAATTCTTTTGCTTCATCAATTGCCATATCTGGAAGAATCAATCCATCTATGCCAGCGTCTTTTATTGCAGACAAAAATTTATTGTAGCCCCGATGATATAGTAGATTGGAATAAGTCATCAGTACTAGCGGTATGTCTGTTTCTTTTCTGATCCTTCTTACTATCTTGATAAATTTGTTAAAACTCATTCCTTTTTTTAATGCCTCAAAACTAGCATTTTGAATGACAGGACCGTCTGCTAATGGATCGGAAAAAGGTAATCCTAGTTCAATTATGTCTGTGCCACCTTTGACCAATCCGCGAACAGAGGAAATGGTACCTTGCTCGTTTGGATAGCCTGCTACTATGTATGATATGAGAGCTTTTTGCTTATTTGCTCTAAGCTTTCTGAATTTATCTTGAATTCTTGACATTTTTGTCTAGGTACCTCTGAACAACTTCTACGTCCTTGTCTCCTCTTCCAGATAAAGTAATTACAATAGTTTCGTTTTTTGACATTTTCTTTGCTTTCTTTATTGCGTGAGCAACTGCATGCGATGACTCTAATGCTGGTATGATTCCTTCATATTTTGCAAGTGTAATAAATGCCTGAACCGCTTCTTTATCACTTACAGTTTCATATCTCACTCGTTTCGAATCTTTAAGATAAGAGTGTTCAGGACCAACTCCGGGATAATCTAAACCAGCTGCTATACTATGTGTATCTAAAATTTGTCCTTCTTTGTCTTGAAGAAGATATGTCAACATGCCATGAAGAATACCTTTTGATCCTGCAGCAAGAGTTGCAGAGTGATGTTCTGTTTTAATTCCTAATCCTCCTGCTTCTATTCCAAACATTTCTGTATCTTCATCAATTAATGGATAAAATGTACCAATTGCATTTGACCCTCCTCCCACACATGCGACTACAGCATCAGGTGATTTTTTTCTCAATTTTTTCATCTGCTCTTGTATTTCTTTTCCAATTACGGATTGAAAATCACGAACCATGACTGGATATGGATGTGGACCAACAGCAGAACCAAGTAAATAGTAAGTTGTTTTTACATTTGTTATCCAATCACGTATAGCTTCATTGATTGCATCTTTAAGTGTCTGAGTACCTTCTTTTACCTCATGAACTTGAGACCCAAGTAATTTCATCCTAAATACATTTAGTTTCTGTCTTTGGGTGTCTTTGTAGCCCATGTAAACCTCGGATTGTAAACCAAGTGCAGCACATGCCATAGCTGTAGCTACTCCATGCTGGCCAGCTCCAGTTTCAGCAATAATGCGTTTCTTTTTCATTCTTTTTGCCAAAAGCGCCTGTCCGAGTGTGTTATTGATCTTATGCGCTCCACCGTGCAGCAAATCCTCTCTTTTAAGATAGATCTTTGCACCTCCTATGGATTCGGTGAGATTTTTTGCATAGTACAAAGGTGTTGGTCTTCCAGCATATTGGGTCAAGTAGTATTCCAGTTCTTTTTTGAAGCCTGGATCGTTTTTGTACTTGAGATACGCCTCTTCAAGCTCTTCTACCGCAGGTACAAGCGTTTCAGGTATATATCTGCCACCAAACTCTCCAAATTTACCGTTTTTTGGGTAGCCTATTTTCATATCGATGCAACCAACCTTGATACGACTCCCTTGATATCTTTAGTCTTCATTATGCTACTTCCCACCAAAAAGGCATCTGCGCCACAATTGTGAAGAAACTGAATGTCTTTTGGTGTTTTTATGCCACTTTCTGATATTATAATCCTGTCCTTTGTAACTGCATCTAAAATGGTCTTAGTAGTATTTAGATCAATTTGCAGTGTATCCAAATCTCTATTGTTAATTCCTAAAATGTCGGCACTAGTTTTTGTAGAATCTGAAAATTCTTTTTTTGTATGTGCTTCTAATAAAACTAAAAGTTTCTTTTTGTGAGCATAATCTATAAACTCGTCAATATCTTTTGCAAATTTTTTATCAAATATTCCCTGAATCAATAAAATAACATCTGCGCCCAATTTTTCTGCAGCATCTATCTGTACCTTGTCGATCACTATATCTTTCATGAGCAGTGGAACTTTTACTGCATTTCTAATCTGAGAAAAATATTCTGGAGAACCATTGAATAAATGTGGTTGTGTTAAAACTGATAGCCCTACAGCTCCGCCATCTACCATCGATTTGGCAATGGATGTTGGATCCACGATTTCACGAATATTTCCTAATGACGGTGATGAAAATTTTACTTCGGTAATTAATGACGCATGTTTGTTTTGTTTTATTTCATCAATCAGATTTTTATTAGATTTTTTGTTTTGATGCATGATTTTGTATATTCCTTCTTCTATTGCTTTCTCCGAGTTCTGTGCTAATTGTGATAGCATATTTTTCATCTCTTTTCTATCTCCTCAATCTTTGATATGTCTCCATACTCTCGAATAAAATTTTTAAAAAGATCATATGCTTTTCCAGATTTGATAGTTTCCAGTGATTTCTTTACTGCATCGTTAAAGTCGTTTGAAAGTTCAGATACAATGAGACCTGCTGCTGAGTTTAACGCTACAGTTTCAATCATAGGACGACTCGCACTACCGTTGAGAACCTTAACAAAGGCCAAAATTGCCTGTTCTTTTGTCAAAACTTGAATATCCTCAAGTTTGGCTTTACTCAGTCCAACTTCAATTGGATTTAGTATTGTTGTAATTACTTCTCCTTTATGGAAATAACAAATGTGATTTTTTGCAGTTGTGGATAGCTCATCAAGACCATCTTCTGATATGACCGTCATTATATTTTCAGAGCCATGTAATTTTAATAATTCAACAATACGCGTAAGATATTCTTTTGAAAACACTCCAACTAATTGATTTTTTACATTTGCCGGATTGCATAATGGTCCAAGTAAATTGAATGCTGTTCTTTTTCCAATTGCTTTTCTTGCCTCGGAAATGTTCTTCATGGCGGGGTGAAATTTTTGAGCAAACATGAATCCTATTCCGAATTTTTCAATCATGTCTTCTATTTTTTTTGGCTCCATGTTCAAATCATATCCAAAATATTCGAAAACATCTGCACTTCCACTTGTTCCTGAAACAGAACGATTTCCATGCTTTGCTACTGAGCCATCTGATGCAGCTATGACAAATGCAGATGCGGTGGATATGTTAAACGTAGACATTTTGTCCCCCCCAGTTCCGCATACGTCTATTATTTTTCCTGTTCTTTTGGGCATTATGTGTATTGCATGTTCTTGCATCTTGTCTAGCATTGCAAGTAACTCTTCATCGGTTTCTTTTTTTTCCGTAAGGCTATTGAGAAATGCTATTGATTCTTGAGTTGTTACACTGCCTGCTAAAATCTCTTCCATTGCAGAAGCCATCTCATCATATGTGAGATTGGTTCTGTTTGAGAGCTTATTTGTTATCTCGCCTATCATTTTTGATCAACTTTATAAAATTGGCTAGGATCTTCTTTCCTTCACCTGTCATGATAGACTCGGGATGAAATTGCACTCCTTCTATGAGGTATTTTTTGTGGCTGATTGCCATTATTTCTTTGTCATCTAGTGCAACAGCAGTAACTTTTAGCTCATCGGGAAGTACTGTCTTGTCTCCTACAAGTGAGTGATATCTTGTGGCTCTGAATGGATTCTGTACGCCTTCAAAGAGAGGGTCTGTAGTATATTCTACGAGGCTTGTCTTTCCGTGTCTTACATGTCCTGCATTGACAACCTTTCCTCCAAATGCGTGTATTATTCCCTGATGGCCAAGGCAAACCCCTAGTATTGGGGTTGTCGGACCAAGATCTTTGATTACTTTGGTGCATATTCCAAAATATTTTTCATCTTCGGGCGTTCCAGGACCAGGTGATATAATTATTGCATCATAATTTCCTTTTTTAATTTCTTCAATTGTTATCTTGTCATTTCTTATTACATCTGAGGTAACATCTAACTCTCCGAGTATCTGAGCTATGTTGTATACAAAGGAATCATAATTGTCTATGATTAGAAATTTCATTTGGACGCCTCCTTTAATGCTGTAATCATTGCGTTTGCTTTGTGTTGTGTTTCTAGCCATTCATTTTCAGCAACCGAATCAGATACTATGCCAGCACCGGTTTGAACAAATCCTTTGTTACCATCTAAGAAAATTGTTCTAATCGCAATTGCAAAATCACAACAGCCATTGAAAGAGAAGTATCCCACTGCTCCAGCATAAGGTCCTCTTGCATCTGGTTCCAATTCATCTATGATTTCCATTGCTCTGATCTTTGGTGCTCCAGATACAGTTCCCGCTGGAAATACTGCCTTGATGCCATCAAATACATCGTATTTTTTATCTAACGTTCCAATCACATGAGTTACCATATGTTGTACATGGCTGAATCTTTTTACAGCCATCAATTCTTTTACATATACTGTGCCGTATTTGCAAACACGTCCTATGTCGTTACGTCCTAGATCCACTAACATAGTGTGTTCTGCAAGTTCCTTCTCATCATGTAGTAACTCTTCCTTGAGTTGTTCATTTCGCGTTTCATCTTGTGTGATTGGTCTTGTTCCAGCAATAGGAAAGGTTTCTACAACACTTCCCGTGATTCGCAACAACATTTCTGGGCTGGAACCAATTATGGTCCTAGAACCCAATTTCATGTGGTAGAGATATGGTGATGGATTTATCTGTCTGAGAATCTTGTACACCTTAAGATAGTCCCCACTTGCCTCAAAATTGAATTTTCTTGATAATACTACTTGGAATATGTCTCCATCATGAATGTATTTCTTTGATTGGTTAACCATTTCTGTAAATCGTTCTTTGTTCAAGTTCTCAAATATCTCTGTGATGCTAAATTCATCGAATTCGGTTTTGTTAAACGATAATCCCTTAATTCTATTTTTGTCATAATAGAAATAGAACGATTTTTTTTCTTTATTGTCATATAGTATCCCATCTGTGTAAACCCCAAATTCCATTAAGATGTCCTTGTTACTTTTGTGTGCATCTGGAATTTTTTCCCATAACCTAATTGCATCATAGTTTATGATACCTACTGCTCCCCCAACGTACCTGTATTTTTGATCCGAAACCTGATACAAAAATTTCTTTATTTCTGATAATGGATCAGTAGTCTGGATTGTCATGGATCCTCCTTTTTTATAGTGAATTACAATCTTGTCCGCATACCCTTTGATGATAATTGATGGATCAAATCCCATCAATGATGTTTCTGCTAGTTCTTCGGGACCTGTTAATGACTCAAACAGAAATGAATAGTCATAATCGCGTGAAATCTTATTATATAGATCAAATTGGGAGCCAGAATAATCTAGAGGTATTATCTTAAGGCTTGAATGCCCAAATGTGGCCACCCATACAAATCGTGCCTTTGTAACTCTATTTAAAATTACTCCAATATTACGGTATAGTACGGTACCTTTATATGCGATCTTGCCGAAGATATAGCATGTCCCAGATACTGGTATCTAAAAATAGAAGGGAAGAATTGTTGGTGCAAGACCTGTATTTTCAACCTCAAAGGGTACCGGTGAAGACAACTGCTCAATATGCATCATGTGCAATTTGTGAGAAGAGCCTCCAAGATGGTGTTTCAATCACAGCCAAAAAAGTTGGACTAAAAATACGACTTTTCTGTCAAATGCATATGCCTCCCGAATAAATTGTTTTACCACTTTGGTTTTGTAATGGCACCTTCTGATGCTGAGGTGACAAGGGATGCATATTTTGCAAGAGCTCCGCTTTCATAATTTGGTTTGTGTGGCTTCCATTCTTTTCTTCTCTGTTCTAATTCACTTTCTGAAACCAACATGTCTATGGTATTTTTTTCAAGATTGATCAATATTTCATCACCTTCTTTTACTAATGCAATATTACCGCCAACTGCTGCTTCAGGAGAAACGTGACCTATCATGAATCCTCTTGTTGCTCCTGAAAACCTTCCGTCTGTTATCAAAGCTACTTTTTCTCCCAAGTTTTGACCAACAAGAGCGGCTGTTACTCCTAGCATCTCTCTCATCCCTGGGCCACCTTTTGGTCCCTCATATCTTATCACTATCACATCATTTTCTTTTATCTGTCTTTTTGAAATTGCGTCAAACGCATCTTCTTCTCTGTCAAATACGTGCGCTTTTCCTCTGAATTCTATTTTTTTAACTCCAGCTACTTTTACTACTGCACCATCTGGAGCAAGTGAGCCTCGAAGTATTGTGAGAGTTCCAACTTCATGAATTGGCGCTTCAATTGATTTTAAAACTTTTTGATTTGTATCATAGGTCAACTGTATTGAATCAAGATTTTGTTTCATAGTTTTTCCTGTTACTGTAATTACATTTTCGTTGAGGAGATTTTTCTTTTGTAAGCTCTTCATCAATAATGGAATTCCGCCTATTTTATCAAGATCTAACATTACATACTGTCCGCCAGGTCTCATGTCTGCAATATGCGGTGTTCTCTTTCTTATCTTCTCAAAATCATCTAAAGTTAGATTTACTCCTGCTTCACGTGAAAGGGCTAGTAAGTGTAACACTGCATTTGTGGAACCACCTATTGCATTTGCCACCGTTATTGCATTTTCAAATGACTCGTACGTCAGAATATCTCTTGGTCTTATTCCATTTTCAAGCAAATTCATGACTGCCTGACCACTCTGGTATACAATTTTTTCTCTTCGGGGGTCTTCTGCAGGTGGTGATGCATTTCCTGGAAGAGCCAGTCCGATTGCTTCACTAATTGAAGCCATTGTATTGGCAGTATACATTCCACCACACGAACCAGAGCTTGGGCATGCCACATTTTCTAAATTCTTCAAATCTTCTAATGTCAATTGACCAGCATCATATGATCCAACTGCTTCGTATACGTCTTGAATTGTTACTTGTTTTCCCTCGTAAATGCCAGGCATTATTGTTCCGCCATATACAAAGACGGAAGGTAAATTGAGGCGTGCCATTGCCATCATTGCACCCGGCAAGCTTTTATCACAGCCTGCAATTCCTACTAGTCCATCATATTGATGAGCTCTAACCATCAATTCAATTGAATCCGCAATAATCTCTCTACTAACAAGTGAGGATTTCATTCCTTCATGACCCATTGCAATTCCATCGCTTACTGCAATTGTTGAAAACTCTCTAGGAGTTCCACCTGATGCTTCAACTCCAGCTTTTGCATGAATTGCTAGTCTACCAAGATGTATGTTACATGGAGTTGCTTCATTGCCACTATGTGATACTCCAATGAACGGCTTTCCTAAATCGTCGTCATTTAGACCCATGGCTTTGTACATGGCACGGTGAGGTGCTCTGGATGGCCCTTCTACTACGTTTCTGCTTGATATTTCCATTAGAATACGGTAGAAGAATCTATGGTATAATTTTAGCTTTGCATTCAAAAGTATGAATTCTACGCGTTTTTAATAATCAGGAATATCAAAATTACGATATGAATAGAAAGGATATGAGCATACTGGCTTGCATTTCTATCTTGGCAATGGGAACGATTCTTCCTGCATATGCTGAAGTTTCGTCTCTTAAGACTAATAGTGTATTTTACAAAGGTGGAAGCAAAATCTATTTCTCAGGAACAATCGGTGCAGATGATCCTTCTGGAGTGACCCTGACGATTTTTAACCCAAATGGACAATTCATATTATTATCATCTGCAATAGCCGACAGCAGTCATAACTTTCAGATAATCGTAGATACTAGTGTTTCAGATAACCAACAAAAATTCTCAGTTAAGGGTATGTACAACGCCACTGCGTTTGTTCTCAACAAAGAAAATGGTAAAACTGTAAGTTTTGTTTTTTCGCCTGATGGTTCTCCAATCACACCGTCTTCGCCAGTTGATCTAACAGCTAGCGTGAGTTCTTCGAATGTGATTAATCTAAAATGGGTTGCTCCTACCAATAACGGTGGTGCGCAAATCACTGGATACAAAATAGAAAGAAATGATGGGAGCGGTTTTGTTGCAATTCAGACTATACAAGAAACCACTTACCAAGATACAGGACTGTCATCAGCAAAAAGCTACTCTTACCGTGTATCTGCAATAAACGCTGCTGGAACAAGTGAGCCTTCTAATGTTGTTAGCGCTACCACATTCTCAGTACAACCTCCAACCGCGCAATCCACAGGTTTAAGTTCATCTGGTTCATCAAGTTCCTCATCTACTCCATCTCTAGAAGATTTGATTCAACAAAGAATAGAACAAGCAAAAAAATTACAAGGACAATTACATTCACAAACTGGTCAACAACAAAGTGTACAGTTGAATGAAAAAATAGCGATGGGTGATTCAATCATACAAAATAACCTGCAATCAAGTCCATCTCAAAACAATGACAATAACACTCCGTCTTCTCAATTTTACTTTGGAAGTATGCTTTATCCTGTGATCGCAGTAATTGGGGCAGGCATTATTGGTGTGGTGTTGTATCTTAGAAAAACTGGCGTATTCCAGCAATCAAAATCCATAAAACAAAAACATACGATGCCTGAAATCGTTGAACAGGAAGACTACGCCATGATGATCTTAAAAAATAGATTGGCAAAAGGCGAATTAACACTAGATCAATTTCAAGTGATAAAAGATGTATTGTTAGAACCCTAGGTTATGAGTTGGAATCCGTCTAGTCTTGCTAACTGATCATTTATCTGAGTTTCATTCTCATTTCCGTACGAAATAAGAATTCTATCCTTATCTTTTATCACATAATTAGTAATGTCTGGTACTTGGTGGTGATTGATGAAAAATTTTAATGAATATTTATCATCTGTGCAAAATGCTCTTTTGTCTGGGAAAGTAAAGCACTTGTCTGTTAATCCTATGTGTAATGAATCAAACAGGTATCCCAAAGTTACGTTTGTAGCCATCAAGTGTATTGTTTCTCCGTTGCCTTTTTCGAAGTTGATATATGGACTCTTTATCTGGTATGCGGGAGTCGAATAATCAAACTGTTGACCATAGATCATTGTGAGTATTCCTGCATGAACATGTATTCCTCCCAATGGACCTGCACCTAATGGGGCACCTTTTGGTGTTACATGTGAAGATAATTCGTAGAAATTATATCCTGAAATGGCTAAAACCGCAACAACCCCGGCCAGTACACCCAAGCCTATGGCTTTGTACTTGAACTGTTCTTTTTGACGTTTCTGGTAAAAGGTTTCCCTCTCTTGTTCTCGCTCATCACGTTCTTTTTTACCCATTCGAAATTTAACGTCAATTTTACCCTAAATAACAGTATCTGCCAAATGTTACGAATTCAAATTCAGTGTTCTGATCTACATTCAAATGAAATGCTAATCTGTTTAATGTAATTTGTAAATCTTTTGCAAGATGTTTGCAAATATTATGTTTGTTTCTATACGCGACCTAGTTTTATCTATTTTATATTTTCTATTTTATGCCTTTTAAAAATACAATTAATAAAAACTGATAACTTCGCCAATTATTTCCATTCTCTCTTTTGAAACTACTTTCTATGTCTATCTGATACAAAAATAGGGGATATTATAACATTGTATTGCTTTAAATAAAATATCTAAATGCATCAGTATATGGACTGTCTCTTCTGTAATATGATAAACAAAAAACAAGACGCTTATGTTGTTTACGAAGATTCCACACATATTGCAATAATGGACAAATATCCTGTACAGGAGGGACATTCGTTAGTAATGCCAAAGGCACATTTTGAAAAAATTATTGATATGCCGCATGAGGAAGTATCTGCATTATTTTCTAAGGTACCAATTATTGCAAAAGCAATACTAGACGCTACAGGTGCAGATGGCTTTAACATTGGACAAAACAATGGAAAATCTGCAAATCAAATAATTCCGCATGTTCATGTTCATATAATACCACGTTATAAAAAAATTGGAAATACATGGGCTAGAAGAACAATTGCATCTGATGAAGAATTAAAAAATCTTGCAGCAAAAATTAATGCTAAAATTAATTCAAGATAGATCTTTTACCAGCGAATCCATATCCGATTTTGTTAGTCCGATATGTTTTTTTGCATCACGTCTGGCAATTATATTTCCATTTTCAAACGCTATGATTGTCGGAACTGCTTGTATGTTGAACCTATCCCACAATGGATTCTCATCTTCATCTATCAAAGTGCCAATTTTGTTTATTGAATCAGTTTTAGTTAATTCAAAAGTTGGCTTAAAATTAGCACAATAGGGACACCAACTTGCATAAAATAACACCAATGTTTTTTTGTTATTTTTTAACACTTTTTCGTCAAATTCTTCCGATGTTATATGTTCCATGACCACAAAAGTATTTTAAAATAATTTAGATGTAACGAAATTAATTATTGTTGATTAGGGTTATATCTCAAAAATGCCCCTACCTTTCCAATACTTGAAAGCATTGCACCATGCTCGCTTGTACCTGATATAACCTCGATTTTTGCACCTGTTTCTCCTGCTATCAAGGATAGGTAATCAACAATATCGCGGTCTGAAGATTCTAAATCCATGCTTTTACAATTAGGGCAAGGCTTACTCAATAATTCTTGTATTCTTGGTATTACTTTGGGCCTCTCCAGAATCTCAGTTTGCACATTTTGACATCTTTTACATGTAATGTCGATTTTTCTTAAATTGGTATCATCTGTAATGAGTACAGTATCTACCACATTTCTTTGCATTAGATCGATGATCTCTTTTAGACCATAAGTGGCCAACCCTCTAGAATAATGAATATCGTGGAATAGTTTTTCTACTAGTTTTTTTTCTTCCACCATCCTGTAATCTGTTAAAACTTCTTGCGCTCTTGAAAATGCTTCCCGTACTCCTTCTGCTCCAGCATAAGATGTATCCAAAGTAGCAATTATCATATTTTGAAGACGATATTCTAAATATTCTTCTTTGATGAAATTTTCTTTTGTTGGTCCAGGACCTGATATTATTAATCCCTTAATTGGGTAGATGTCAATAAAATATTCTCTTGTAATATGTGCAACTCTGTGATAGTACTCGCCTAATTCCATCTCTCTTAGCCTTTCAAATCTTCTTGCAGACTGTCCACCTTGACGATGTTTTCCAGCAACACCTGAAGAAGTTTCAGATAATACATCCAGCTTATCCCCATGCAATAACCCCCAACCTGCATCTTTTGCATCTATTGCGAGAAAACCAATCATGTTATCATCTTTTAGCATGTCTTTTAGAATGTCAACATGAAAATGATCATCACATCTATAGAGAAATGTTTGTAGCTCTTTTGGTGGCTCAATCTCGTATAGTTTTATGACTTCGCTGCCTATGGGACCTCCTCCCTCAGGTGGAAGAGCGCCACAAAACATGACTAGACCATTTGGAGGAGAATTTTTGTAAAGCTTTAATCTTTGAATGACTCTTGAGAGCGCATCTACTACATGTGATCTAGTCAAATCAGATTTTATGTTAACTGCAGTTCCTTGTTCTTCTCTTAAGCCATTTATGACTTCATGTAATGCCTTTTTTGGTGGTACATAAAGTGAGATTAATTCAGTACCTCGTCCTGATTTGTCAGATAATTCTTCTAGAGTTTTTCTTAAACGGTATAATTTTACAGAATCTTGTTTTTCAATTTTAGGTTTGACCATATGCGATTACTACCGTGTTATGTTAGATGCTGTTAAGCACTTGTTCAAAAACTGATGTTGGTTGGGCACCTACTACTTTGAGTATTTTTTGACCTGAAAATATTACAAAAGATGGCGTCCCATCGATTCCTATCTGTTGACCAAACTTTTGATTATTCATTACTTTTTGCACATACTTGTGATCAGATATACATTTATCGAATGTAGAAAGATCAAGTGAGATATTGGTAGCAAACTTGTCAAGTGATTTTTGATTAATCCAGCCAGTTCTTTCTCCGCCCCAATTGTTGTACAGTTCATCATGGTACTGCCAATACTTGTTTTGGTCACCTGCACAGTATGATGCCTCTGCGGCTACGACTGAATCTGGACCATTTAGTGGGAAATCACGGAATATGAAATTAGCCTTTCCAGAATTTACATATTCTTGCAATATCTGATCTTTTGTATTTTGATGGAATAAATGACAATATGTGCACTGGTAATCGCCCCACTCGACTATGGTTATTTTTGCGTTAGGATCTCCCAAGAGAGGTGAACCATTTTCAGTAAGCATTTGTGGAGTAATAGCCAGGTTGGCAGAACTAGTGGGAGCTGTAAAAGGAGGTGAACCATTTTCAGTAAGCATTTGTGGAGTAATCTGTATTGATTGAGATGATGTTTGGTCTGAATTAGTTTTATCTGAAGTAAAATACGGATTAATATTAGTATGAGGATAAAATACAACGACTGCGATTATTATTGCAGCGACTGCAAGAATGGAATAATAGTATTTTTTCACAATTTTTTGGGCGCATTGTGCGAATATTAAGATTTGTTAAATATGTTTTATTTCAAGACCTGTTCATTTTTAACATGTGGTTGAAACTTTTTCCATAACCAGCCAAGAATCACAGCATTTGTAATCCAGTATATTGTCATTGTAATCACGGATACTGCTCTAAAACCATTTACAAGTTCCATCGGTGTAGTTATTTTATCCGGGTTTTGAGGCATTACAACAAACAAGATTCCAATAAACGCAGTATATCCTGCAAATGCAATGATCTTTTTGTTTTGCAATTTTTTGTAAAGTCTTGAAAAACCAAATGCACCAAGACCTGATAGTGCAACAAATATGGCATATGTTGAAGCGCGTAATGTTATGGTGTCTGGTTCTCCTACAGTAGGTGGATTTGCAGGGTATTTCAAAAATGGAATAAAATAAAGTACAGCCCACATTATTGTTGCTAATACTAGAGCCTTTTTGATATCATTCTGACTTGGAAGTGAATTTCTAGAATAAGCAAACACCAACCCAAACAACGCGCCAGTTGCCGTTCCTAATATGGCACCTGCAAAGATGGAGCCTTCTTTTTGCCAGGTTCTATAATCTGTATATTGTTGCCAAAATTGAGGTGTGTCCTTTATCTGACCTTCTGCAAACATGCGTTGATTTTCAATTCCTATGGCAGCGTCAAGATATGGTTCAACTAGTGCTACATTGACTAGACCATGTACTAGTCCTGCTAAAAAACCTGATAAAATAACTATGACAAGAAAAGGAAGGGTTCTCATGTTAAATTACTAGTGGCATGGAAAACCCGATGCATGTCTCATATCATGAGTCATCTCGTGTAAATATCCAACACCATTCATTTGGGTGTATGCCATTTGGCCTTCTACCATGCTAAATATTTGCCCTTGGTCAAATCCTACCATAAAGTAACCTAGTCCAAACAACGCGACCAAAGCAACTGCAGCAACTATTGGTACTGTTTGTTTCTTTGTGAGTTGATATCTACTTACCATTTCTAAAATTCAACTGAATATCGGTTATTTAAGTAGTCGGATAGTTTATCCAACAAGAGATCTCAAAATAAATATGATCTGATCCAATGTAAAGCAAATGCACCAGATCATAAATCTTCTAACCAAGGTTGCAGAAAGATACGCCCCAAGTAGAGTCTTGAGTTTTGATCAAGGTCATGTTTTTAAGGCCATGCAGATCATGGAGGAAAAAAAGAAAACAAGCAGAAAGGCATTGATGTATGATCTTGGTCTTGGAGAGGGCGTTGTAAAAACCATGGTAAAACATATGAAAATGAACCGTCTCGTGGAAAACTCTAATGCAGGAATGTGGCTTACACCAAGAGGAAAAATAATGTATTTGAAATTAAGGACTGTTATTGCTGGTGAAATTGACATTCCAAAGTGTTCTGTTGCCCTTGGGAAATTTAATCACGCTGTATTAGTGCGAGGATTTGCGTATACTGTAAAAACTGGGATTGAGCAGAGAGATATTGCAATCCGACATGGAGCAATAGGTGCTACTACCTTAGTGTTCAAAGACGACAAGTTGATGATGCCTGGTAAGAATCTAGATTCGTTGAGAAAGGAACCCAAAATATGTGAACTAGTGATTACCAGCCTTAAACCAGAAAACGAAGATATTATAATTATAGTGAGTGCAGATGATAAAAGAACTGCTGAAATGGCTGCAAAAGATACTGCACTACAAATAATATCGGATCATGAACGACATTTTTGATATTTGTAAGTAGCAATTAAACTTTACACAATTAGTTTTGATTTGGACTCAAAGTTATTGTTGGTTCTGGTTTTCTAATGCTTATTTCTGCTTTACTTATTCTACTTTTGTAAACTTTGAACCGTTTTCCATTTTCTGAAATAACCCATTTTTCAATTTTTACCAATGCGATGTCTTCTAAATCTGTAATTTTTTTATAGACTGAACTTAAGGGGATTCTGTATTTTTCAGATAGCTCTAATGCAGTCTTTCCTTCTTTTACGATAGAAAAAAGTATTGTACGAGATTGTGCATCAGCTAATGCTTCTAATACTTTTTGATTAACATCATATTTTTTTAATTGTGCAAATGATGGTTTTCTTTTCAATATTTTTGAAATTAGGTCCACCTAACTATTTAAACGACATGTTAGTTATTCTAATAATCTAGAATGATTCGATCATTTAAATAAAATTAGCTTATCCTAACTAATGGAAAATGATTGATTACTGGCAAGTAGTGATGCTTGGAGCAATTGCTGGCTTTACAATATTTCTGGGTTTGCCAGTGGCTGGTGTAAAAAATCTCAGTCCAAATAAAAAAGGATTACTAAATGCACTTGCACTTGGAATTCTAGTATTTCTAATAATTGATGTATTCTCACATGCGTGGGAATCAACAGAAAATGCAGTCAAGGCTGCAGCTGGACAAACTGGTTCTGTAACTGAGGCAATACTATCACTTGTTGCAATGTTTGGTGGTGTTGCAATGGGTCTAATTGGTTTAGTATTGTATGAAAAAAGAATGACGGGCAAATCTACTCCACAAATACTGTCGCTTGAAAGTATCAAAGCAGGCGATGATCATCTAAAACAACTATTCAATGAAGCAAATGCGTATAGGATGGCCATGATGATTGCAATAGGAATAGGAGCACATAATTTTAGTGAGGGATTAGCAATAGGGCAATCATACATAGCAGGTGAAATAGGACTTGCGATTCTTCTAATCATTGGTTTTGGTGCACATAATACCACTGAGGGATTTGGAATAGCAGGACCATTGGCAGGTCTACGTAATAGGCCCACTATCAGCTTTCTTTTAATGACTGGAATAATTGGTGGTGGTCCAACATTTATTGGAACGATGCTTGGAAGTCTATGGAACTCTGATCTTGCATTTATCTTGTTTCTATCAATTGCAGGCGGTGCACTAATTTATGTCTCAATGTTAATGTATAACGCAGGACGAAAGTATACCAGCAATACTGTGATGATGGTTGGAATTTTGATTGGATTGATAGCCGGCTTTATGACTGATCTTGTGATAAGCCTAGCTGGTGCATAAATTCATAGTTTCAAGTCACTACTTTTTGTAGTACGTTTTTGTCTTTTGCAATTTTGACTTCTCGCGCAATTCTTCTACCCATACTCATAGGTTCATTATACATCAATGAGGAATAAGGTGAGCCACTCACATACAGATTTGTCCCGGCTACTATCCTTGCAGAAAACTCAAAGCTGGTAAATTTTCCATTGCTGTCATATACCCCTTCAAGACAAAACGGTCCTGTCATACCCGGCGCAACAAGTCTTTTTGCGGCTTCAACAAATTTCTCACCCATGGAATAAACCTCGTCTAGTAGAGATTCTCTCAAGACAAGCGGGCTATTTCCTATCACATTAAATGATGGGATAAGATCGACTGCAATTTGTTGCGGAGCCGGAATTCTACCTAGTCCATCAATATCTGATTCATATCTCCTATCCACCCCAAAAAATTCTAAATCCTCATTTGCGCCAGAATAAAAATACTGTAAATATGCAGAAACCCCAAAAGCGTATTCTTGTATGTATAGATCATTATCACCATCAATGATTCCTTGTCTTATAAGCTCGTCTCTTTTTTTGTTGTAATCGCTTTCACTTGTAGCAAGAAAATATCCTTTTCCGCCTGCAGCGCCGTGCCTTTTTGCAATTACAAGTCCTTTGATTTCATTTGGATTTGGGATAGATTTTGGAACCGGCAAGTGCGATTCTAACATTAGCTTTTCTTTCATTTTTCTGTCAGATTCCCATCTTAGAATCCATTTGTTTCCAAAGATTGGATTTTTGATTGATTCAATCTCATTAGAGCTCATTTGAGAAATAAGAGTGCCATGTGGAACAATTATAGAATCATTTTCTTGTAATATCTTTGCACATCGTTGATCTAATATCTCCCTGAAAGAATCTACTAGTATTATTTCATCAATAAATCTGAATCTTTTGTAAAGTCTTTCGCGCTTTTTCTCACACACTAGGACTGTCTTAAAACCTTCATCTTTTGCTCCTTTGAGCACTTGTAACGCACAGTGTGAACCTAATGTAGCAATTGAGGTCATTTACATCACTTTTCTATGGACAGGTACTTATGAAAGTTCCATATGGTGGTTTGAAATAAAAGAAAAAACGTCATCAATAAGATCCATAGTGAGATGTTTTTTGTATTCTTGAGGCATATTCTTTAGAATAAAGTCAATTACTGATTGGTTCATCCTCTGATGCTCTTCTATCTTCTCAGAATAGAGTGATATGAGATGAGATGTTATTATAGACGTTTTTTCTTTATCTGTTAGGGTCATAACATCCCAATGATATTGTTTTTAATTTAGACCTTTATTTCCTATTCTTTTAGGATCATACGTGATTTTATTCTAATTAACAAATGACAAGATGTTTGTCTGTCAAAAATATATGTAACATAATTTAATGACACCTATTTATAAAATTCATAGTTATTTCCATTTTTGGAAACCTGTCACTTCACTGGAATACATGCTACTATACAATATATGCATCCTGGTACGATTTTTAGATGAAGTCAAAGGGATTACCTGCTAGACGTGGATTAGCATCCATTGTCACAAATGCAATTCTTCTTGTATCAGTTGTCCTGATGGGAACAGGAGCTGTAGTATGGGAAAATGACAAACTCTCTGCAGGTAAACTCGAATTACTTAATGTTTATTCTACAAAAATTGACAAGATTAATGAAAACTTATCGATTGAAAAAATCTGGTTTGGTACTACACCGCAAAAATTTATCAATATTACAATGACTAACCAGAGTCCACTAAGTATTGTTGTAAAACAAGTACAAATTTCAACTTCATCTGGTACAGTGACATTTCCTGTTAATAATCAAATCATCATGTCAGAAAAATCTGCTTCACTGAAACTTAATTATAATTACATTAGTAATATCTCAAATACGGTAGAAATTACTACGTCAAGAAATTCAACATTTTCGACCGTAGTGTCAACCCCATGAAAATAATACAAATTAATTTTGTCTACGTAGTGTTATTTCTAGTTTGTAATACCATGCGAAAAATAATCTTTATTGGACGCAGAAGGGGCATAATTAATGTAGTAAGCGGTGCAATTTTGCTTTCGGGTGTAACACTAATTGGCACCGGTGCTGTTGTATGGACACAAACAACTGTTAATACTCGTGAACATGACACTGGGGTTCACTACACCTCAGTAATGAACAAAATTAAAGAATCATTGACATTGGAAAAATTTTGGTACAATACACCGTCTCAGAAACTTAATCTGGTATTGAAAAATACTGCTGATATAGGTCTTAATGTGACAGAAATAGAAATTCAGGGTTCAAATAATCAAATCATACCTATTGCTGGCGCTGCTATACTTCCTAATGCGTTTTACACTGCACAGATCAAATATGATTGGCTTGGGGATCCGATTGATATTTTTGTGAAAACAGCACGAGGTTCTATCTTCAGAATGCACATAGTTTCACCTACGGATGGGATATTGATTCTCAATAAAGTTTCAGTGCTGGGAAATGGAAATTTTAGTTATGATGGTGATCTTGGGAAATTTAATGTAACTACTGCAGGATTCACACCAGGTGAGAGTCTTGACGCAAATGGTAATCTTGTCATAACTGGAATCATTCGTGATTTTAATGCAACTGGTACACAGGGTGGACATCCAGATTTTGAAAAGCAATGTTGTCCTCCAAGCTATGGTGTTTATACAGGAATAGTTATGCCAACACTTGGCCCTGACAGAGAACCGGTATATAACAATTACACTACTTCTCCTTGGAATAGTGGTTTTACCAGATTCAATCAATGGTATCATGACACACCTGGCGTTAATGTAAAGCAGAATCTGAATATTACATTAATCAGACAAGTTGGTGTAAATCCACCCACGTGGGCATATAACAATGGAAGCTATTTTCCTATCGATAATCAATTATTTTGCAAATCTAATCCCACATGTAGTGGTAAAGATGGAAGTGGGAAATGGCATAATTTCCATTTCACATTTGAGGCCCATAGCTCTTTTACATATCAAGGAGGAGAAAAATTTGTTTTTAGTGGAGATGATGATGTCTGGGTTTTCATTAACAACCGATTAGCATTAGACCTTGGAGGTGTTCACTCAAACCAAACAGCTACTGTTGATCTGGACGCGCAATCTTCACAACTGGGTATTACAAAAGGTGGCACTTACAATTTTGATTTCTTTTATGCAGAGCGTCACACAGTTTCATCAGAAATGAAAATGACCACATCTATAAAACTCAATAAAAATGGATCTGGAAGAACAAGTGCTTTCTTTGTGGATCCTGGAACGTATACTATCAACGAATTAGTTCCAGCTGGATGGTCACTAACTAATCGTCAATGTGACAATGGATACACTTTGCCAAACTCGACTGAAGTAACAGTAACAGTTCCTAAAGGAGTAACAATATGTACATTTACCAATACGAAATAGAACTTTACATGAACGGATTGATATTACATGATCAAAATAAATAATCTGAAAAATAGAAAAGGAATCAGTACCGTTGTAGGCAGTGTATTTTTCATAATTGTTTTCACTACTGCTGCAGGTTATGTTGTCTATAGCATGAACCAACTTGATAAATTTGGTGAAACTATAATTTCAAAAAGTCAAGATCTTAGAAATACTCAACAAGAAGAATTCAAAATCACAAGTGTTACAAAAGACAACAATAAATTCAACATAACGATTCAAAATACGGGCCAAATTCCAATTAATGTTACTAGGTTGTGGATACAAAATAGAACAGACCCAACATGGCCAATTTCTAAATACACAGTAAATCAAATGGTATCTCCAGGAGAAAGTCTAAGTAAGATAGGTCAAAATCTGCCAGTTACTGCGTTAGCGACTCAAGCATATGACCTTACTGTTGTAACAGAACGAGGAAACAATGATGAGGTTCTAGTTAACTCTGCTAGCGTTAAACCAATCTATATGCAACTTTACGTGTTGCCAGATACCATACAACCCAAATATACAACAACACTTCTTTTTGCAGTAACAAACAACATGTCAAGTAATACAGCTTTAACGAATCTTTCACCAAACCCACCCCAAATCACATCATATGGCGCTACTGCTGCATTAGTTTCCGGTCCAGAGCCCTTGCAATACAAGTTTCTTGATTCGGGAGATACTGCTTATTTCAAGTGGGTGTATAATATAACAGGAACAACTGGTCAAAAAGTACAATTTCAAACATCACTTCAAAATGGTTACTTGGGAAACACTGTTTCAAAAAATGTTACTGTAAATGCAATTGTGACCTCTCAACCGACTCATTTCTTAGTAGGTCAATGGGATACTGAACGTAGCTTTACGGATATAGGAACATCATTTGTCGATGTATATGCAACTCCTAACTCAAACGGTCACGCCATACAAATTGACACAAATAAATTCTCACAATATCAATATCAAATAATTTGGACAAAGGTTGGATCAGGTACTCAGACATGTCAATTGGTAGATGCTGCTAATGGTGCTAACATAATTGCAACCACGGCAAGTCTTTCCAATGGAATAAACACAGGATCTGATACCGCAATCCCTGCAGGATTGCTAAATTCAATTAAGAATTACAAATGGCAGTGCAAGAGTACAGTTTCAAGCGATGACCCTACTTTTCTTGCTGCTAGAATATGGCTCAAACCTTAATAGAATTTAACAAGTTCGATTTTTCATGCTTACTATGATTAAATATCCGATCTTTTAGCAACATAAATAACACTAGAACATAACTGATGAAAACATGATAGGAACTGAACTTGGAGACTGGCGTAGGACACATTATTCTACTCAAATTAGTCCGGCTTTGGAAGGTAATGAAGTCATTGTAATGGGGTGGATCTCAAGCATAAGGGATCATGGTAGTTTGGTATTTGTCATGCTTACCGATAAAGAAGGTGAAATCCAGATTACTGCAAAGGCAGGAGCATGCCCTGATGAAATACGTGAGTCATTAGTGAAACTAAAAGAACATTCTACTATTGCAGTAAAAGGAACCATAAAACCATCCAACAAGGCTCCACACGGTGCAGAAATAATTCCTATTGAATTAAGAATATTTTCTGCTGTCGAAAAAATTGCACCATTTTTACCACAAACAAAGGAAGTTGCAAATATTGATACCAGACTTGAGATTCGTGCAATTGACCTTCGAAGAAACATATTACAAAATGTATTCAAGATGCGTAACCTTGTTCTAAGATCTTTGCGAGATTATTTGTATGAAAATGGATTCGTTGAGGTAAATACACCAAAAATGATTGCAACCGCAACAGAAGGTGGTGCTGCGCTGTTTCCAATATTTTATTATAACAAAGAAGCCTTCCTGGCACAAAGTCCTCAGCTTTACAAAGAACAACTGACACTAAGTTTTGAGAAAGTGTTCGAGATTGCACCAATTTTCAGAGCAGAGCCTTCTAGAACTAATCGACATCTCTCAGAAGCAATTTCAATAGATTTGGAAGAAGCATTTTCTGATTATAATGATATAATGAAACACGTTGAAAATATAGTGTTCAATTCAATTAATGTTGTAAAACAATATGTAAGTTCAATTGAAAGTACAGATTATATTGTACCAGATACTCCTATTTCAATCCCGCAATATTCTTACACGGAACTTGTTGAAAAAATGCAAAGCGCTGGTGCAAAGATTGAATGGGGGGATGACTTGTATCCATCACAACTAAAAAAAATAAATCTCACTGGATTTTATTTTATAAAAGATTGGCCAATGGCACCTAAACCGTTTTATGTAAAAGCAAAAAAAGATAACCCAAAAATTTCAGAATCATTTGATCTTATGTTTGGAGATCTTGAGCTTTCATCAGGAAGTACAAGGATTGAAAAAAGATCTGAACTTGAAGAGCGCATGAAAAACAAAGGCTTCAAGCTTGACGCATTTGATTATCATTTGAAAGTCTTTGATTATGGAGTTCCTCCTCATGCTGGGTGTGGAATTGGTCTTGAAAGACTAATGATGGCGCTTACAGGAACAGAAAACATAAGGGACGCAACATTTTATCCAAGAGACGTAGACAGATTAACCCCATAAGTGCATTAGTATGATAGATAGAAAAGAAATTGAGCATCTAAGTGATCTAATAAAAGTTGAACTAAAGGATCCCGAAAAATACATTAAACAAGTAGAACAAATTTTGAATTATTTTGATAGATTAGATGCGGTAGATTTTGACTCCGAAGAAACATTAAGAAAAGAAGTAAAAATTGATGGCCTAAGAGATGACAAATATGTGCCATTTCAAGACAACGGTAAACCGCTCATTGACAAACTGAAAAAGGATCCGAATAACTACATCCGTGCACCAAAGATGGTATAAATGAATCTAGGAATTTCTGCCACTGAATTTATTGCTCAAGTGAAAGCAGGTATGATTTCTGTAGAAGAGTTCCTTGCACAAACTTTTGAAAGAATAAAAAAAATCGAACCGCAAATTCATGCCTTTATAACATTGAATGAAAATGTTGCAATGGTACAAGCAAAAGATATCGATAAAAAAATCAAGGCCAAAGAAAAAGTTGGTGCTTTCTTTGGCATGCCAATATCTGTAAAAGACAATATCTGTGTAGAAGGCTTGCGTACTACATGTGCTTCTAAAATGCTAGACAACTTTGTATCACCCTATGATGCTACAGTGATTACTAAACTGAAATCAGAAGATTCGATAATTGTAGGTAAAGTTAACTTGGATGAATTTGCGATGGGTTCAACCACTGAATTTAGTTATTTTGGCCCTACGAGAAATCCATGGAACACTGAATATGTTCCCGGGGGCTCTTCAGGTGGAAGTGGTGCATCAGTAAGTTCAATGGAATGTATTATTTCTCTTGGTTCTGATACTGGTGGATCTGTTAGAAGCCCTGCTAGTTTTTGCTCAGTGGTTGGATTAAAACCGACATATGGTCTAGTTAGCAGATATGGTTTGATCTCATATTCTAACAGCATAGAGCAAATTGGTCCTATTGCAAGACGTGTTGAAGACATTGCACTTGTTTTGGATATTATCTCTGGCGAAGATCCAAGAGACAATACGACTGTATCAAACAAGACTGTTGGTTATGCTAAAGATTTGAACGCTGGTGTCTCTGGAAAGAAAATAGGAATAATAAAACAAATGACTGGAGAAGGCCTTGATAAAGAAGTCTCTTCTGCCACCAACAAAGCCATATCAAAACTACAAAGTTTAGGTGCTCAATGCATTGAAATTTCACTTGATGCCGTTGAACATTCAGTTGAGGCGTATTATACCATTGCATCCGCAGAAGCAAGCAGTAACCTTGCAAGATATGATAATATACGTTATGGTTTTGATTATAGTAATGAAGGTTTTGAATTCAAAGCATACATTTCAAAGGTTCGTAGTAACTTTGGACCAGAAGTAACGCGAAGAATGCTACTTGGAGCATTTGTATTATCTGCAGGATACTATGGAAAATATTACTTGAAAGCACAAAAGGTAAGAACAATGATAAAATCTCAGATTGATGATGCATTCAAGAAAGTGGATCTGCTATTGTGTCCTACGATGCCGATTTTACCATTTAAAATTGGAGAAAAGGTAGACGATCCATTAAAGCTATACCTATCTGACATTAATACAATCACTGCAAACCTTTCTGGAATACCTGCAATCTCAGTACCATTTGAAATATCAAACTCTGGTCTCCCAATAGGAATCCAATTGTTGGCCAATTCATTTGAAGAAAAGAAACTATTGCAAGGTGCCTATGCCTTACAAGAATCAACAAAACTGCAGGAGGTACCGATTTGACAAAAATAGGATTAGAAATTCACTGTCAACTAACAAAACTAGAGAGTAAACTATTTTGTAATTGTAAAGCAGACTATCGCAATTTACCTACGAACCAAAATATCTGTCCAGTGTGTGTAGGTTTGCCAGGTTCGCTTCCTATGCTTAACAAAAAAGCAGTGGAAAAAGCAGCTCTGATATCTCTTGCATTAGGATGTAAAATACCTTCTAAAATAGGGTTTTTCCGTAAAAATTACTTTTATCCAGATTTGCCAAAGAACTTTCAGATCACGCAATACAACGCCTATGGTGATACAAGCATAGGCTATGATGGAAAAATTGAGATAGAAGGAAAAGAAATCAGAATTCGCAGAATTCAGCTTGAAGAAGATCCAGGTAGACTGGTGTACGAGGGTAGTTCACAACAAACCATGATCACTCTAGTTGACTATAACCGAGCTGGAACACCACTTGTAGAGATTGTTACAGAACCTGACTTTGAGACTCCTAAACAAGTACGTGTCTTTCTCAATGTTTTGGCAGATTTAGTCGAAAACATTGGAGTTTCTGACCCATATCTTGAGGGAGCACTTCGTGTTGATGGAAACATATCTATAGGAGATGGAAATCGAGTTGAAATCAAAAATGTAGGATCATTTAGAGATATAGAAAAAGCACTGCATTTTGAAATAACACGACAACAAAGTCTGCTTGATAGAAATATTTCTATACATGCAGAAACAAGACACTGGGATGATGCACGAAAAATTACAGTTTCATCAAGATCAAAAGAGGAGGAACAAGACTACAGATATCTACCTGAAGCGGACATTCCGATAGTTCTAATTGAAAACAATACTGTTACCAGTTTATCAAAACAAATGCCTGAAAGCATTGTAGCTAAAAAAGAAAGATATGTAAAAAAATATGGTATCCCATTGCAAGTTGCAAATGTCTTGTCATCTGACAAGTTTTATTCTGACATGTTTGAAAAAGCGCATACGCAAAACAACGCAAAAGAAGTGGCAAATATTATCACTACTGATCTGATGGGATTTGCCGATACCCGCGAGAAAAAATTAGAATTAAAAGTTACACCAAAACATATTTCAGATCTTGCTGATGCGATAATCAATAACAAATTAACAAGAAATTCTGGTAAGACGGCTTTGCAGGAAATGATCAAAACTGGAAAGTATTTGAAAGAAATAATGTCTACGCTTGATTTGGGACAGGTAAATGATGCATCTTCTATAGAGCAAGTAATATTGGAGGTCTTTTCAGAAGAAGAAAAAGCAGTTTCTGAAGCAAAACAAAATCCTGATACAATAAATTATCTTGTAGGAAAAGTTATGAGGAAAACAAAAGGAAAGGCCGATCCTACAATCACGTTAGAAATCATACGGAGAAAACTACTTTCCTAATAATGAAACTGTTTCTCCATCCTTATCGATTTTAATTGGAACTCCTGACTCTTCTTTTGGATCTAGGGAATATACTGCTCTTGGAGAAAACATTATGACATCAGGTGTCTTGTTTTTACTAATTTGTTCAAATACTTTAGTTGATGTCTTACCTGTTACAGAACGTGCTATGATTCTGTTATCTTCATTTTTTCTTTAGGATCTGTAAGAAATACTACTTTACCTTTCATTTGAAATCCTTTCAATTCTTTCTTGTCAAATACAGCTACGCTAACCCATGGTATGCTGCGAAAATTTCCTTGTGATTTGTGTTTGAAAAAGTCTAGCCAATATATTGATGATTCTGAAAAATGAAATGATGTCCTTGGAGACAAATTTGCAAGCCCGTTTATATCTACGGATCCCACAACGATGAATTTCTGATTTTTCAACATTTCTTGTACATCTGTGGGAATCTTTACCATGTGATTGGATTGTATCTCTGTTTATTAAATTAAAAGATTATTCTCTCTGCTGATAATCTTACATCTTGCCAAATTCATCTTCATCCGAGTATGCTCTTTCTGCATGCTCCTCAATATCAAGTCCAGCTTCTTCGACTTTGGGTGATACTCTGACTCCTATTAGTACATCTATGACTTTCATTATTGCAAATGTCCCGAAAAATCCCATGACTCCTGCAACTCCAACTCCAATGGCTTGAATTAACAGCTGTTCGGGATGTCCAAACAGTAGTCCATTTGGACCTGCAGGATTAACTATGCTGCTTGCAAACACACCGATTCCAAGCGAACCTATAATTCCTGCAACACCGTGAACTGAACTTACATCTAATGCGTCATCTATTTTTAGATGTTCTTTAAAGAATAACACTGCCAAATAAGATACGATTCCTATTGCTATGCCTAAGACAAAACTGTGTTCAACACTTACATACCCTGATGCAGGTGTAATTCCTGCTAAACCTGCTATTGCTCCATTGATTGCAGATATTATACTTGGTTTTCCTGTACGCATCCATGATAATCCTACCCAGATAAGAGCAGAAATTGATGAAGCAATATGTGTGTTAATGATGGTATTTCCTGCTAGACTGCCTGAAGCTAATGCACTTCCGGCATTGAAACCGAACCATCCTAACCATAATAACGAAGAACCAAGAACTGCAATAGGTATACTGTGTGGAATCATGATTGATGGGCCATAGTTTAATCTTCTTCCAAGTACTAGCGCTGCAGCTAAGGCCCCCATTCCTGCACTTGTGTGAATGACAATCCCTCCAGCAAAATCTACTACTCCCATCTTTCCTAGCCATCCTCCGCCCCATACCCAGTGGACTAATGGATAATAGATCAGCCCACTCCATGCTACGATGAATATTACATATGCACTAAACTTCATTCTCTCAGCAATCGCACCTGTCAAAAGCAGAGGTGTAATTACTGCAAACATCATCTGAAACTTTGCAAACAAAACTCCTGGAATTGTTGGTGCATATGCCAAACCTGAATCATATGGCACGTTTCTCAAAAACGTCCAATCCATGTTTCCTACAACGCCTACACCAGTATCAGGACCAAATGCTAAACTAAAGCCAAAAGTAAACCACATCACACTCAGAATTGCTAATCCAAAGAATATTTGCATGAAAATAGAAACCGTATTTTTTCGTCGTAGTAGTCCAGCTTCAAATAGTCCTAATGCTGGTATCATAAGCAGTACAAGACTGGATGCTATTAGCATCCATGCTGTGTCTCCCGTATCTATTGGCAAGATTTGTCTACTTGAAAACTAGCTGTATAAAAAAATATTGTTTATTATCAAAACTCGTTAATGATAATTATGCAAAAGATTTTTTAATGTGGTTTGGAATTTTGTTTCGTCTTGCTGAAGATTGAAACTATAATGCCTGAAAATGATATTAAAGCGATCAGTGATGCACTAAAAAAAATCCAAGTTGGAGGAATTACCGCCTATAAGGGCTGGGGTCGAGGAAAAACAATAGCCCATGAAATTCATGCGTCTAAAGGAACAGAAATCTTCACTCCTGAATTCAGCGAGAGATACATCATTGAAGTTATAGTTGCCAATGAAAAGAAAAATCAAGTGATTGAAGCCATACGTTCTAACTCAAAATTCGGAAAAATCTTTGTTTCTGATATCGTAGAAGCATTTGATATCCAAACTGATAAGAAAGATGAACAAACAATTTGATAGTTATTACATTGTTCCTCTGGAAGGTCAAATATGATTCGAATTGATGCGGTTGTCCCACAAAATGATGTTAAAGCGATCAGTGATGCACTAAAAAAAATCCAAGTTGGAGGAATTACGATTTTTAAAGCACGCGGACGTGGAAAAAGTATAGGTCCAAAATTACACGCTGCAAAGGGAACAGAGGTTTTCACCCCCGAATTCACTGACAGGTACATAATTCAAGTTATTGTTTCTGAAAAAGATGAAAATGAGGTGATTTCTCTTATCCGAAATAATACAAAAATTGGCAAGATCTTCATATCTCCCATCTCTCGCGCAATAGATATTGCGTCTGGAGATGAAGGTGAGAAAGCAATTTAAATACATCACATTGATTTTGCAAGTTTTACAATCTTAGAGACGGCTCACCTCAAATGTTTACCTGAAATTATCATCTTTGATAATTATATTGATAATATAATATGGATTATTGCGAAATATCAATATCATGAGAAAAATAATCATGGGTTTACTTTTAGGACTTATTGCAACAACATTTGCAGTTGCCCATGCGGAGTCCAGTACTTTTATCTTGAAAGGTAGCGGAGCAGCTGTAATTAATTCAGATAATCTAAAATTGTATAATTCTATTTTACACATGTCCTTATCTGGAATATCATCTGTTTCTAATGGTATTGTAATCATGAAAATGATAATTTGTCGATAGTTGCACGATTTGTTCCAAACACTTGGTCATTCTCTTATGGTAATGATGGTTCATTAAATGATTGGGGTTCCATGTTTCACACGTAATGATCTGGAATAGATAAACAATACTGCCATGGCAAAAGTAAGAACGATGAATGACCATGATCCAAATTCGGGAATTATCTGTGTGCCAGTTATTGTGATTTCTTTAGTATCAGATTGGAAAGGAATCGTAAGAGTGCGAGAACTGTCTGATTTTGTTTCCTGAGGTGTTATCTGGCTTCCGTCTTCTTGTACTGAAAACTGACTATCCTGCTGTCCCTGTTTGGCATCTATCACGTTTCTGGGCAATATTATTTGTAATGAGCCATTACCTGAAGACTGAATTGAAATGGCAAGAGATTTGGTATTGATGACTGGAGTTATTGAGATTATTTTACCATTGGTAATTTTATATGTCGCGTTGTACATTGCACCTTGAATCTCTATTGGATACTTGCTTAGACCAGTAAACTCAAAAGTAGATTTTGCCGTCGTATCCTTGCTACCATACGTGACATCTATCTCATACGTTCCTGGACTTGTCCAGAGGCTGCCTCCAGCTGTTACCTGGGTGGAATAACTATTATTTGCATCAGGGCTTGTTTGACCAATCATGACAACACGCTGGTTTGGATCTTTGATTACTATTGATATTGGGATACTAATCTGCACACTCACTGTTCCAGATATGATTATTTTGTCTCCATCAGAATATGAGGTTTTATCCGTAGTCAGAGTTATGGTATTAGATGTTTGTCCAAATGCGGTATGATATGATAAGACAAGGAGTACAATTACGAATAAGGCAAGACCAGACTTCATTACTTCAAGCTTGTTGAGTTGGTATTTAAAAACTTCATCGATCTAAAGCAGTAAATGTGTGCATTGCCGTGCAATGCGGTCCTTATTGATAATCGTATTTCCTGCTTAAATTCATTGGAAAAGATAGAGTCTGTATGAGAGTTCAGGTGCCTAAGTATACTGCGCCAGTAATTACTTTATCGCAAGAAAAAACAATTCACGATGCAGTTTTTTTATTGTTACAAAATGATATAAAAAGAATCGTTGTTGCAAAAGATAACATACCAGTTGGAATGTCACAGAACGAGATATTGGTGGATTTCTAGAACGCGATACCTCTTCCCGCACTCTTGATGAAATCAGACTTGAAGAAATTATGAGCCAGAACATTGTAACTATAAATGCATAACAAGATGATCTAGCAGCACAAGCGGCAATACATATGGTCACTTTTCAAATTAGTTCAGTTATTGTAGTTAATGAGGATGTGTATTAGTTGGGATTGTCACAAGTCCGATATTGTAAAAAATTTTGCTCAATTGTTAGGGGAACATACCGTGTTCGTAACTACATGTCAAAGAAATTAATTACATGTAGAAAATCTGATTTCCTAATGACTTGAAGATCATGCACGATGATTTCCTTGGCAAGTTTCTTTCTTTTTCTAAAATCACCTATTCTGGAATAATCTGATTTTCCTTTTACGAACTGTTTTATAGTTTCAATCCATTTCTTCCAGAAATTTCATCATTTCGGTAATTCTACCTATCCTGATGCCACCAACCGGGCCACATGCCATTATTTGCATGATTTTAAATGGGAAAATCAGCCATTATAACGATTCTATTTTTTGATAATTTTCAGATTTGAGATTGGAGAGTCATCTTAAAATATTCATATTTGCTGAATCACTTACATGCAAGGCACTAGCGCACTTGACAAATATGACGAAAAAAAGGCACACAAAGCACTCAAAATGTTATTAACTGACAAAAGCAATGAATTCCGCGAGCTTGCAATTGGTATAGGTTACCCAACCAATACACAAGATTGGGAATTGATAATCTTGAATTTCTGCCTTGATTTTGATGATTGTTTTGCTGCATGGTCAGACAAACATAATGCTCCTGATCATATGCAGGTACACAAATGTAATACCTTGATGAGACAAATAGGACTTGGTAAAACAAATATGCTTGAAGTTACACACTTGCAAAACGCTGCTTATAGAATTGCGGAAGATTTCAAAGCAATCTATAAAAGAATAGAATGATACAAGTCAACATTTCAAATATGCTTTCTAATTCTTGAAATACAGTTAACCTTCTGAGGCTGATTTTCCACCGTCTACATTCAATAATATGCCTGAAATCCACCTTGCTTCATCTGATGCAAGATACACGGCAGCATTTGCAACGTCTGACGGTTCTCCTATTTTGTTAAGTGGCTGTCTGTCTTCCAATGCTTTTCTAGCTTCTGGATATTCAAGATATGATCTTATCATACCCGCATTGACAATTCCAGGATTGATGCAATTGCATCTAATATTTTTTCTTGCATATTCAACTGCTATTCCTTTTGTAAACATGTTTAATGCAGCTTTTGTTGTGCAATACACTGTTAAATGGACTTTTGGGATGGCCCTTTCTGCCGATATTGAGCCTATGTTGATTATGCATCCTGCTTTGTTTTCTAGCATTTTGATTAATACCAATTTTGTAATTCTGAATGTACCATACAAATTTGTATTAATTAGTGACGACCAATCTCTTTCGGACATTTCATGAAAATGTATTGGATCATTAATTATGGCTGCATTATTTACAAGAATGTCTATTTTTCCATAATGGTCCATTATTTGATTTACAGTCTGAATAACTTGTGATTCGTCTGTTATATCACATGGTATTGCAACTGATCTCGAATTATTTTTAAGAGATGATCTCGCTTTTTCAAGTTTGTCCATACTTCTTCCTATTAATACGACATTTGCACCTTCTTCAGAAAACTTTCTACATATTTCTGCACCTATGTCGCTAGATGCGCCAGTAACTATAGCTACTTTATCCTTTAACCTCATGTGCTATTTTTGGGAATAATACTATATAATATATTATGAATTCATGCCGTAAGGAACTACGTTGTCATAACGTTTTCATTTATAGATTTTTGAATTTATTTATTGAATCTTGAATCTAACAAGAAGGGATATGCTTTTGCCATTCTTGCAGCTGCATTTTTCGGATCAGTTTCAACTCTTGCAAAACCATCTCTTGAATCCATAAACCCAACGCTGCTTACTTGTATGGTGTACCTTATCTCTGCCGCTGCAATAACACCTGCAACACTTCATAAATCGATGTCATTTCGAAGAAAAGACTTCTTACTCATTTTAGGTGTAACAATATCAGGCGCAGTCATTGCCCCTTTGATGTATTTTCATGGCTTGCAAATCACAACTGCTTCTAATACTGCAGTTCTTTCTAACATGGAGACCGTCTTTACAGTTGCAATAGCAATTCTCTTTTTCAAAGAAAAACTAAACAAAATTGGATACATTGGACTTGTGATGGTTACTCTAGGTGGTGTAATAGTTATTACTGATCTACGCCTTTCTAATTTTGGTATTCAACTAGATGCAGGAAATTTACTTATCATAGGTTCATCACTATTTTGGGCATTAGATAATAACATAAGCAAAATAATAACTAAAAGAATAAGTGTACTCAAGATTGCACAACTCAAATCTGTAATTGGTGGTGGATTATTACTCGCTGTTGCCATGGTCACTAATGTTCCAATTTTAATTAAAATCACAGAAATTCCATTTATTTTATTACTTGGGACGGTTGGCTTTGCCGCTTCACTATATTGTTTCCTAAGAGCACTTAAAATAATTGGAATAGTAAAGACAATAGTTATTTTTGCAACTTCATCTGTCTTTGGTTTAATTTTTGCAGTCCTCTTTTTGCATGAAGAAGTAAGCATATACCAAATAGGAGCAATTATAGTTATGATTTCGGGAGTTTATTTGATTAATAGGAAAGGTGAGATTGAACCAACATTGGTTCCTCCAGAATATTGATCTTTAATGTACTATGATTACTGGACAATCTGTTTCTTCAGATATGTTTCTACTGACACTACCCAGAGTCATTATTCTTGAGATACCTGAAAGACCACGACTTCCAACCACCACCAAATTGATATTATGTTGCTTGATAAATTGTAACAGTTTTTTAGAAACGGGTCCTTCTAAAACAAAACTCTTTATGCTTATACCAAAATTTTCACCGCTTTGTTGTATCTCGTACATTGAAGACTTGGCTGATTCTTTTACTGCTCTTTTTATTTGTTCTAGACTTTTTTGTTCTGATCTTGAAAAGAATTTTCCCGGAGGTTTAACTTGGCTTATATCTACAACGTTAACCACGTATACTTGTGCTTGATTTATTTTAGCTAACTGGGTATCTATGTGGAGGGCTTTTTTGGAATATTCTGACCCATCATAAGGTGCTAATATGTTGCGATACGTGCCATTCATAGTTTTACTCTTATCGATGTATGAATTAAATCAATTTGTAAATTTCAAACTTGATAATTATCATAATTGATAATCTTGACGCGAATTCAAATATTTTATAAATTCAATAAGATTGACTTGGTTTATCTCAATTTGTCTATTCTATGCAAAGGGTGACTGTATTTTACTTATGAGTAAAAAAGAAACTCGTACTCAAATGCCACGGGATGTTGTTTGTACCTGTAAGGTTTGTAATCACGGAATTGCTCGAGACTGTATAAAACTGAATTGTGATTGTTGTACTATGGATGATCATTCTATGATATTGGATGGTATGGTTGGATTTGGATCAATACCCAAAAAATAAATCCGGTAAGAGTTCGGTCAAAATACGGATCGATTCAGTAATACTTCGTGGAGATATTGTTTTTCCAAAAAACCCTGTAGGGATTGTACTTTTTGTACATGGCAGCGGAAGCAGTAGGCTGAGTCCACGAAATAGGTTTGTTGCAGATGTTTTAAATCAAAACAAAATAGCTACCCTTCTATTTGATTTATTGACTGCAGAGGAGGAAGAAATTGATTCTATAAGCGGTGCATTGCGATTTAATATAGATCTCTTGTCTGATAGACTAATCAAGGTAACTGACTGGGTTCTGAAAAACTATGGCAAATTGAATTTAAAAATTGGATATTTTGGGGCCAGTACTGGTGCAGCAGCTGCACTAGTGGCAGCCTCAGAAAAATCTACAATGATACACGCAGTTGTTTCAAGAGGAGGTAGACCTGATTTAGCAGAAGATAAACTCGGGAAGGTTAGATGTCCTACATTACTTATCGTTGGTGGATATGATGATGTCGTAATAGATCTGAATAAAGAGGCAATGACTAAAATGAATTCAGAAAAAAAACTGGTTATAATTCCAGGTGCAACTCATCTGTTTGAAGAAAAAGGAAAACTGGAAGATGTTTCTAAATATGCTTCTAACTGGTTTTTAAAATATTTTGGAGGTACGACATAGATTGGTTTTTAAAAACCGAGAAGATGCTGCAGAAAAACTCGCAAAAAAATTGGAAGGATTTAGAGACGAAAATCCCATTATTCTCGCAATTCCACGAGGTGGTGTAATTACTGGAGATGTGATTGCAAAAGCATTAGGTGCAAAACTTGACATCGTAGTATCTCGTAAAATAGGTGCACCTAACAATCCTGAATTGGCAATTGGCGCAGTAATGCATGATGGTAGTTTCTTTCCTAATTCTGAACTAATACAAATGCTCCAAATTCCTCAATATTATATTGATGAAGAAATTCAATCACAACTTAAGGAAATTGAACGAAGACTTGTAAAATTTCGTGGAAGTAAAAATTATGATCTAAAAGGAAAAACTGTAATATTGGTTGACGATGGAATTGCTACCGGTGCAACAATATTTGTAGCCATACAGTGGATAAAAAAACAAAACCCTAAAAGATTAGTTGTTGCAGTTCCTGTAGGGCCTCAAGATACACTTGAAAGATTAAAACAGATCGTTGAGGTTGTTGTTTTGGAATCGCCATATTCCTTTGGTGCAGTGGGAGAATTTTATGATGTTTTTGATCAGGTTGAGGATTATACTGTTGCAACTATAATGAACGGTTATGGATACCGACCTAAAAATATCTCATAATTTCATTCCTAATTACACAATAAACACAGAATTTGATTGTGCATTTACTAGTATGAAATGAAAAGTACACTAATTCTCACATATGATAATCTTCTTGGGTGTTGAAATATTTCAAGAAGAAATATTTTTCATGCAAAAACTTTGTCTGAATGACAATTGCTACAATATTGCCAAACAGCTGACAAAGAAACTAGAGTTCTTATCGCATGTATCTCGTTACATCGAAGATGCACAAAAAAGTAAGAACTCGCAGGCTGAATCAGTCTGGCAAACAATCAGAGCTGGTGAAGAAAAACATGCAGAAATGCTTCGGGATCTAATCATTGCCGAAATAAAAAGCAATAAGCTCTGAATTTCCTTTCTTTCTATCTTTTAATTAGTTTTTGAATTTCTTGTGTAACTAGAGGCAAGAATGCTCCTACATCAGTTACTATTCCTAGGGCTTGCCATGTTCCACGGTCCATTAGTTTGGTTACTGTTGGCTGATTGATATCAACTACAATTACTTTTACATCTGCCGGAAGCATGTTTCCTGTAGCAATTGAATGCAACATGGTAGAAATCATTATTACCATTTTTGCATCTTTTAGAATCTCTTTGTATTTTTTTTGTGCAGACAACATGTCTGTTATAACATCTGGGAGTGGTCCATCATCTCTTAATGATCCTGCAAGAACAAATGGAATTTTATTTTTAACACATTCGTACATAATTCCTTTATTGAGTAATTTTTCTTCTACCATCTTTACAATTGAACCAGCTTTGAAAACTGAATTTATTGCTCTCATATGATTTCTGTGCCCTCGAATTGCAAGTGTCCCGTCTTTTACATTCATGCCAAGTGAAGTTCCAAGCGTAGAATATTCTATATCGTGTACCGCTAATGCATTTCCTGCAAGAACTGCATCTATGAATCCCAGTCTTATGAGTGATGCAATGGAATCATCTGCACCGGTGTGAACTATGGCTGGTCCTCCAACTAACACAATTTTTCCTCCCATTTTTTTTGTTTTGTAAATATCTTCTGCCACTTTTCTTGCAATGTGTTGAGTAGGCCTCTCACTTGAACTACCGCTTCCCATGAATTGAAATAGGTTTACTCCTTCTCTTGGTCTTTCTGGTGGAGTAATTCGTATTCCACGTTCTCCTATCACTATCTTATCTCCTTTCTTTATCTCTCGTATTGGTGTACAAAATGCACGTCCTGATTTGATTACTATGCATTTGTCCATCATCATATTTTCAACTTTTATCCATTTTCTGTTGTAATAAATTTCAGTGTGATTATTGGTAGTACTGTAAAAATCATCTGGCATTACCATATCTTTTGGTGCTAATGCGATTTCTATTTCCTGTTGAATTTTTGACGTTGCTCCTTCTCGGTAAACGGATTCAAGTATTTGGTTGAGATGTTCTTTGGATTTTCCTTGGATCAACAGCTTTGCATAACTTTCATCTTTCTTGCGTTTTCCAACTTTGAATTCTTGAACTTGAAACTCTCCTTTCAAATCCATAATTATGTCAAATATCTTTGTAAGGATCATTGAATCTATGAGATGACCTTTAACCTCAATTGTGTGCTCAAACTTGGCCATTTACTAAATGAGGTGTTTGTGCCAATTTAATCTTGGTGGTTAATTTTTCGTAAATTTTCTTGAAATAATTATAACACTGATTATTGAAAGCGTAATTGTTAGTCCTGAAAGCATGCCAAATTCAGGTACTGTCTGATGATCAGGATATGGATACCATGTAGAGGTTATACTTCTACCTAATGAATATGTAAAAGAAACTGTGATTCCATCATCTCCACCCGCAGCGATGTACCCGTCGGTTGGACCACAAACAGGTGAACAAACAGATGTAGTTGAAGATAGTATCACTTCCCCTGAAAAGATTCCTGTATCAGGACCTGTCTCCTCTAACATGTATGGTATGCTTGCTTCTCTTGTTGATATGGTGACAATGCCATTAGAGTCATCACCTATTGTGTCTATGGTATATGGGTTGGAGTTAAAATCAGGAGCATGAATTAGAATATGAATAATAGAGCCTGGCGAATATGTGTCACTGTAAATGCTTATAGGCGAACTTGCGTCAGCATTTTGTAAAAAACCTTCTTCTGAATTAAATTGTAACAATAACGCAAAAAATACTCTAATCATAAGATATGTTATTAATTTTTTGTTAATGATTTTGAAAATGTACATGGTGCTATTATACAGGAAGTGTTACTTCGCCTTTATACTCTGTAATGTTTTCTGCTTGTAATTTTTTTATTATGTGGTCTTTTCTCTCCATGTTCAATCCACGAACAATTGCCTTTGAAATGCCGTTTTTATCACAAATTACTATCATGTATCCGGAAACATCTGTAAGGATGTATCCTCCTGCATCATTTAGAACCGCATAAAGATTTTCTTCGCCTACTGGCTCCCACACATTTGTTCTATTGTCCCTTAATGCTAATGCTGGCATTGCTTGCTCATTTGATAGTTTGTTTAGATATTCTCTTGCCTCTTTGACTCTTTTTTCTCCAATTTTCAATGCCGCAAAATACTGCATAAGTAAAAAAATGACTCCTTATTATTTATAGGATATTGTGTCGATTATCTTCAATAACTCATTTGACTTGATTTCTTTTCTTGCAGATTCTACAAATGCCTTCAACTTATCATTTGGAAATCCTTCTGATGAATACTTTGCCGCTTGTATTGCCATTTCCAGTTTATCAATATCGTGCAGTAAAATTGCTTCTTTTGTAGTCTGATCTGAATATTCTTTCCAGATTGAATTGTATTCTTTTGCAAGCTCATCTGGTAATTTTGATAAAATTTCATACATTATCTCGTTTTCAATTGTTGTTTTATCATTCTTTGAAATCTCATCTGGTGTAAAATCTCCCATTATTGATTCTGCTAGATCATGTAATAATGCCATTTTGATGATTTTCTCTGTGTCTAGGCGCTTTGAATCAGATAAAACCATGGCCATAATAGCCGTGCAATATGAATGATCTGCAACTGATTCTGGATGTTCAATGCCAACTTTACTCTTCCAACCTTTTCGTGGAACTTTCTTTAGCTCTGATACCAAATAAAAGAAATCAAACATGACGTGTTTAATGAACCAGTCAGTTTTATTCTTTGATTATTATATTGAAAAATTCATTTGCGAACAAGATAAAAATGACATGTTAGCAATGAATCTATTGACCAAGATCTATACCAAAACTGGTGACGATGGAACAACTGGATTAATCGGGGGATTGAGAACTAAAAAATCTAATCCTAGAATTGTGGCCTATGGTTCGGTTGATGAGCTAAACGCATCACTGGGTGTAATTTTATCTCTTAAAAAACTGGGAGAAGACATACAAGATTTACTTGTACAAATCCAAAATGATCTTTTTATTGTAGGTGCTGATCTTGCAAATCCTAATCTTGATAATAAATCTAATCGGGTGTCATCTCAGATGATTGCTTATTTGGAAAAGCAAATTGATAAACTCGAAGAGAAATTATCACCTATAACATATTTTATTTTGCCAGGTGGAGATACCATCGCATCATATCTACACTTATCTAGAACAATATGCAGGAGGGCGGAAACAAACATTGTAAGTTTATCTGAATCCGAATCTATAAACAATAACTGTGTAGTCTACATGAACAGATTATCCGATCTTCTTTTTGTTGTAGCACGTATTGTAAACAAACGAAAAAAAATTCGTGACGTTGCTTGGAAAAAATAAGAAAGACACACTTTAATTCCCCTATGATTGGACTATCGAATGTGCCACCGTAGCTCAGCCCGGGAGAGCACTCGGCTGAAGACCGAGCTGTCGCGCGTTCAAGTCCCGCCGGTGGCACTAGTATTTTCAATTAATATGAAATCATAATTGTTCCTTTTCTGGGTGCTGTATAACTGTCAGATAATCTTCCACTTGTCTATTCTTGGTTGATGAATTATAGTTGCCCTATCTGCTTCAAACTAAAGTTATCATCGTTAATCTCTACCTGAGAGATTAGCATGTGCCCACCTACGCGTCTAATTTCATAATCACCTACTGTTGCCAAGTATAGATCCATCTTTTCATTATATTATCAGTAGAAAATCCCATTCTGTCAAGCTTCTTTAGAACATACTTGCTAATTACTTGATCATCAAAACAAGTTTCGTTAACGAATACTTTTCTTGACGAATTCAACAAAATCAATTCCAATGCCACCCCAATACGCCCATCGTCTAAACATGTTTTCTTTTACTACGCCGTTTTAGATAAGAACGAATTAGCTGGATATGCAATTACTTAGGTGTAACCTAGATCAGCCGGAGTACACGATTCTAACTTACAAAGCATCAATGCGTACATATTATGCCCTCACAACCTCCGCCAAATTCAGAATCTGCAACGATTTGTCTTTCACTATCTCTAGGCGTTTCAATGGTAAGTACCTGATCCGATTTACTACCATACCTATAGACTGTCACTCCTTTAGATCTTAATCTATAAGCAAGCAAGTATGCCTTTTTTACATCCTCTATGCTGGCATTTTTTGGAAGATTTACCGTTTTACTGACTGCGTTATCGGTATATTTCTGGAATGCCGCTTGCATCTTAATGTGAACAGCTGGAGATATATCTAATGCAGTAACAAATGTTTTTTTGATTTTTTTAGGAATGTTTGGAATTTTTTGAATGGTTCCTGATTTTACTATCTCATTTAGAAGTTTTTGAGAATAGACTCTGCTCTTTTTAGTCATTTTCTTAAATTCACTATTAGTTTCAATTAATCTAACTCCATCCATGACATTTCTTACATATGATATGGAAAATAATGGCTCGATACCAGATGAACATCCGGCAATGATTGATATTGTTCCAGTAGGAGCGATTGTAGTAACTGTTGCATTTCTCATATTATGATATTTTGTCTTCCACACACTCTTATCAAAATTTGCAAAGTTGCCTCTTTCTTTTCCCAACTCTTGTGATGCTTTATGTCCTTCATTTTCAATAAATTGCATAATCTTTTCTCCAATTTGGAATGCTTTTTTCGAGTCATATGAAACATTCATCTTAATCAATGCGTCAGCAAATCCCATTATACCTATGCCTATCTTTCTATTAGATAGTGTAATTTGTCTAATTTGTTCAGAAGGGTATCTGTTAACATCAATCACATTATCAAGAAATCGAACTCCCGACCATACTATTTTTCGTAATTTTTTCCAATTTATTTTGTTTTTTGAAATCATTTTCCCTAGGTTAATTGAACCCAAATTACATGACTCCCAAGGAAGTAGTGGCTGTTCACCACATGGATTGGTCGCTTCGATCTCACCTTCTAGTGGAGTTGGGTTGAAACGATTTATCTCATCAATGAAGATTATTCCAGGATCACCAATTTTCCACGCGTTTGCAATTATTAGATCAAATACTCTTTTTGCATTTAATTTACCAGTTATTTGTCCATTACGTGGGTTGACAAGAGGATATTCTTCGTCATTCATAACGGATTTCATAAATTTGTCTGTTACTGCAACTGAGATGTTAAAATTGCTGAGAAATCCTTCTTTTGATTTACATGATATGAATTCTAGTATATCTGGATGATCAACTCGAAGAATTCCCATGTTGGCTCCACGCCTCTTACCTCCTTGTTTTATGACTTCTGTAGTTTTATCAAAAATTGTCATGAATTTTACCGGTCCAGAAGCTATTCCGCCTGTTGATTTTACTAGATCACCTTGAGGCCTTAAATGGCTGAAATTAAAACCTGTGCCTCCCCCACTCTGATGAATGATGGCAGTCCATTTCACAGCGTTGAAGATTTCTTCAAGTGAATCTTCAACTGGAATGACAAAACATGCTGACAGTTGACCTGTTTTTGTACCTGCATTCATAAGGGTAGGTGTATTTGGCAAGAATTCCAATCTTGACATCATCTGGTAAAACTGTGTTTCGATTTTTCTAACATCTGTGGCATGATTAAATTGTGTTTCTGCTGATGCGATAGCTTTTGCTACTCTTTTAAATAATTGGGCAGGTGTTTCAATAGTTTCTCCTTTCTTATTTTGCAGTAAATAACGTCTTTGAAGAACCTTGATAGCGTTTACCCCTAAACCAATATCGTCTTTTATTCCAAAAATTTGCCTGTGTTTCATATGTAAAAATACTAGTATCCCAAGTAAGTATCAGATATTCCTTGTTCATCAACTATTTTGTGTTTGTTATTACAATCAGAGCAAACCAGTACTGCTCTCCAACTTTTTACATCTTCATCACTTGTAGGGATGTCTGACCAAAGTCCTATTTTTACTGAAGCCGGTCTTCCACAGTAATAGCATACTCCTCTATCAGATTCATCAACATGTATGACCCGGTGTTCTTTTTCATTCATTTTTAATAATTTCTATACTTAATTTAGGTTAATAAAGTTCTAAAAGATTCTCATATTTGATATCAAGAACAGATTGCAGAACAATACCTATCATATTCTAGACGTTGCGACTAATAAAAATGAAACAGAGTTGATTTTATTAATTCTTAATAGTTTTAAGCAGACGTTACCATATATGAATCTGTGATCACTATTTGATAACACATTCCTCAGTACAAATAGCAAATGCTCTGCTTGGTATTAATGCAGTATCCATAAATTTCAATAAACCATTTTTGTATACTTTTGTTTCAGGTATCAAAGGACCAATGTACTGTGATAACAGAAGATTACTTAGTCATCCAAAAAAAAGAAGAATGTTGGTAAATGAGTTTGTGAAAGTTGCAAAAAAATTAAAATTTGATGTAGTGGGCGGTGTTTCCACTGGCGGAATTCCTTGGGCTGCACTTGTGGCAGAAAAACTAAACAAGCCAATGATTTACATCCGACCAGAACCAAAAGGATATGGGAGAAAACGTCAAATCGAAGGTGATTTTAAAAAAGGTAGCAAGATTCTCTTGATTGAAGACCTGATTAGTACTGGTAGTAGTGCGATATCTGCAATTAGAGCAATCCGAAAAAACAATGGTAGCGTTTCTGATTGCATCTTTATTTTTACATACGAATTTGACATATCAAAAAAAAATTTTAGTAAAATTAAGTGTAAAATGCATCCACTTCTTACCTTCTCTGATCTAGTGCAAATTGCAACAAAACAAGGATATCTTAAGAAAAATGAAAGTATTAAATTGATAAAATGGAATGAAGATCCTAAGCACTACAAAAATTAAACATGTTAAATACGAATTATTTTACATTTTCCTAAATATCTTGGCTAATCAAGAATAAGATTATCATATTTGATATTGTTCATCATGCTTTATTATTGATGAAAAAAACGCATTTTTGTTGATTAGTCGATACGCCATAATAGGAATTACAATAGGTGTATTTTTTGTAGGACTATCAATCGGATATATTGTTTTTCAGCCATCTACAAGAATGGTGCAAAATATGTCACAGGGTTCAATGATGTGGAATGCGCCAGGATTATCAAACACATGGATGAATGACATGATGACCAATCCTGATCTTATGAAAGAATGGGAAAATTCCATGATGAAAAATCCTCAATTTATGAACAAGTGGATGACTGAATTAATGTCCAATTCCGATTTTCGTCAACAGTATATGGGTCCTTGGTTTATGACACAAAATAAAGAATTTACAAACCAAATGATGAAAATAACCGATGAACAAAATGCAACATTTTACGCTCATCCTATTATCAAAACTAACATGGTTTCAATAGAACCAGATGCGTGGCAATATAATAAAACCGAGTCTTATTCTCCAATTATAATACAGATAATAACTGGAACTACAGTTACATGGATTAATAATGACAGTGTAATTCATACAGTAACTGATATTGGAGGCACATTTGATTCAGACCTGATACAACCTGATAGCAGTTGGAAACATACCTTCTACAACGAAGGAAAATACACCTATTTCTGTACAATTCACCCGTGGATGAAAGGAATAGTAATAGTTACCTGATTATTTTATCTTTTTAATTTTTATGCAGTTGTTATTGAATTTCTTGTAGCTTCTTTATGCGATTTTAAAGCAAGTATATTTGCAGTAATGAGTAATCCCTGTAAGATATATCCTCCTATAATCAATACTATCCCATTATACAAAGGATGCAGTGTATACATTATTTCAGTATGTTTTGGTGATATTGTGTTTCCTATTATAACGATGATGGCAATAACAAAGTTTGGAATGTATGCATACTGATATTTTTTGGCGCTGAGAAATGCAAGTACGATGAAAGATGATTCAAGTGCGATGGCTTGTATGATAAATTTAGGGTCACCTATTGGTATGCCAAAGGCACCAACTATCGATATGGCTCCCAAGACTGCAACAAGGAATTTTTGATGTTTTTCCAATATTTTTGAATCATTTACTGTGAATAAAAATTTGGTTGTTTGGTGTTATTGCGTTAAATATCGAATACATTAAAAATAGCATGTATCACAGATGAAACCATGAGCACAAACGCAACTGCTGGCATGCCGGACTATTGTAAAAAAATACTTGCATTAGATCCTCTAATACGATTTGCAGGAAAGATAGTAGGCGATAAGCTGGTTTCCTCTGCAAGAAAAGATGGTGTTATTCCATTATTAGATAAAGATCTTGCAGCTTTGGCCCATCATCAGGTCTCGGTAAAAGCCATGATGGATAGGATGTTCAATGAAAAATTAGGTAAGACTGATTGGATAGTTGAATCTAAAGGTAAAGTAAAACTTTTGACAGTTTTTCAGGAGGATGGAATATTAATAATTTCTACAGAACCAACGGCTGATCATCATCTACTCATTGAAAAATTAAAAAAACTCTGAGTTCCTCTCACGATGTGCGAAGATCGGCGTATTTTCATGTATTTTTCTGCTGACTAACAAACAAAGACAAGTTTAAAAGGATGTTACAGCTTGTTGGTTAATCGTCATCATGGCAAAGGAAAAGAAGAAAGATACCAAAAAACCAGCTAAAAAAGCGAGCAAGAAAAAGGAATCTTCAAAAGGCAAGTCAAAAGAGAAGACCAAGCTCAAAGAAGATATAGTTCAAGAAGATGCTGGCATAATTGTTGTTGAAGACAATCCTGAAATGGATAAAGAAGCTGAACTTGAAGCACGAAAAGCCTACTTGGAAGAAGCACGTTCACAAGAGGCTGGCGATGACTAGTTTTATAGAAACTCATAACACTTATCCATTAGCAGACAGATAGAAACACATTGCGGGCACTCTGTTTAATAACAATCAAACCAGGTAAAGTAGATGCGGTAGTAAAGACCATACAAAAGATGCGCAAAATAATTAGAGAAGTTATGGTAGTTACAGGTAGAGCTGACATTGCTGTAGTGTTACAAGGGACAATTGATGAGATAAACAACACTGTGATAGATTTTAAGAAGATAAAAGAGATTGTTTCAACTGAAACTCTGATAGAAGTGGAGGTAGATCTAGGTTGGTCAAGGCCGTAGTATTAGTTAAATCCCCAAAAAAACTAATAGCTGCGAGACTGCGAATGGTCAAGTCTGTGTATGACTCGTTCGCAGTAAGTGGTCAGTTTGACGCTGTGGCATTGATTGAAGTAAACGATCTATCTGAAATAAAAGATGTCACAACGGAAATACAAAATATCAGAGGTGTAGAGCGTACTGAAACTATGGTACAGGTGACATAACACAATGGTTATAATTCCAATAGGTGTTAATTGAAATATGAACATAAGACACCTGGGCAGTGTTATAATAGCAGTATCTAATATGGAAAAATCCATTCAATTCTATCATGATGTGATTGGACTTCCAATCAAAGAGAAAAGGGCTAACTGGGTGGAACTAGTTAAAAATGGTGCAACCGTAATCTTGCATCCTGCAACCAAACCTATCAATACTGGGACATCTATTGATAACGGTATTGTTGTAGGATTGGTAGTAGGAGATATTGAGAGCGCTGTAAAAGAACTAAAATCAAAAGGCGTTACCATATATCGAGATATTATATCACACAAGGCTGGAAAAAATTGTATCGTGTTAGATCCTGATAAATACATGGTGTCATTGTTTGAGCCCTCTGATGGTGATAGTCCGCAACAAGCACGTGGTTTCCATGGGTTTGCACCCGTCTAAATTATCTTCTTAATTTTTGATATTATTTGATGAAGAGTGCTTGGAACTATATTCTGATTTAAGGAGATATAGTAAATTCCCTCGTTTCTCTGAAATGCAATTATCGTGATTTTGTTGTGTCTAAATAACGCATAGTCCATTTTTCCAAGGGCGATACTTGTTTTGTTTCTCATTGATAATAAAGTTGAAACTAGAAAAAATTCGTTTCTTGCAGGCTCATTTGTAAGTAATGTCTTTAATCCTGGTCTAATAATCCCGGTTAATGTTCTACCATATTCATTTATTAGACCTACATAACGTATTGATTTTGATAATTGGATAATTGCCTGACACTTTTTTTTATTCTGTGAGATCTGTTTTTTCCATTTTTGATTTGGAGTCTCTTGCATGATTTAGGTATGAGGTTTTAGCTTTATAAAAGTTGGATCTACTTTGCCTTTTCTTTGTCTTTTGATGTCTTTGTTGTATTTTCGTTTTTGAGTCTATGATTTTCTTCTTCCATTGTTTCTATTGCTTGCATTCTAGAATGCATTGGATGTCCTGGCATAAACCTATTTGGCGTCATGTTAAACAATCCTGCAGCATATCTTTGAAACGCAACATGATGTTCTGATAATCGACTCATCATCATTTCAGAATCTTTGACTATGTTTTCTTTTATCTTTGACGCATTTGATATTCCAAGTGGTGGATTTGCACGTGGTGGAAGTCTTGGAAACGCAAAAGGCGAATTTATCAAATCTAACGGTTGACCATATAAATCAAGTAATTTTCTATGGTCTATTGGCCACATGTTTTGTGTGTCCTTTGTGCCATATTTCATGTTTACGCACCGTTTTGTTCGTTAGATATAGGCAATTGTCAAGCCAGCGTCATTTTTTATCAAATTCGATTGATCGCCGATCCTTATAGAATGGTTAGATCGATCAGAAACAAATGATGAAAACATCAAATATACATTGCATAAAATGCAAAAAAAGTATACTTTCAAACGATTTGTATAAAATTGTAATGTATATTGTAGACCAAAAGTTTACAGATCATCATTACGAACATGTAGAATGTCCAGACAAATTTACTATCTAAGCATGCATGGCATAAACTTGGTAAAGTTTCCCAGTTTCCTTGTCATGATAATTCCATTGGTTGCCGTGCCATTCTACTTTCTTGAAAAGATCTTTTAAACTAGGATGTAATTTTTCAAAAACATCTTCTCCAACTAGAATTTGATTTGGTCTTGCAAGAGCTGTTATTTTTGCAGCTATGCTCACTGCCGGTCCTAGAATATCTACATGGGATCTAACTTTGTCTGATCCATATCTTACAATGGCATTCTCACCATAATCCATTCCGATCTTAACCCTGAGTTCAGGATAATCATATTCGCTCAAAATTGGATTGATCCCTCTTTCTATTACGTCGATCATCGCCTTGGCACAATTAACAGCACTATCTGCAATAACCAGTGGACTTTCTTCTGCTACAAAATATCCTATTACAGCATCACCAACATATTTCAAAACATATCCTCCATGATGTTTAATCACAAAACGCATTTCTTGGGAAAACGAGCTTACTATGATGCCAAGCTTCTCAGGTGGTAAACGCAGAGCCATATCTGTAGAACCAACAAGATCTACAAACATTACAATCATGTGCATTTTCTGCGATACATGATCACGGAGAAACTTGTCTGATTCATCTACCGAGTAGTCGTATTCATATCCTTTCTTAAGTGAACTCCATACTCTCTTTTGAGTTTCTTTGATGAGACTCTCTGTATCCAGTATGCCGGTTCTTCCTCCGCCAAGCATCATATCTACAATGCTTTTTGTAGATACTGATTCTGGTGGCTGATCTTTGTTGGGTTCTTCACTCATTACTACTCACTCTAGGGGGAAATTTACTCCGCATACAGGACATTGTGCTCTTTCTCCTTTGTATTTTATATCAAAGTATTGTATAATTTCTACATCACAATTCCAACAAACTATTTTCTTAAAAGATGAAGTTTTAGCCACGATTAATTCTATTCGTAGTTGAACATTCTTGGTATTTAAAGCACCTATCAAATTTATTTAAGGAAAATAAGGAAAAGGGCGTGCAAATTCCTTCTGTAAATCAGGATGTATTTATAAAGTCTATGAGTAATAAAGCAGAGCAAATTCGTACTCTATTCTTGAATCATGTGACAGAGCTGACAAAAAAAGCACCGCTTAAAGTGATGTTAGGTGATGGCACAGTCACAGACCAAGAATCATTTGATCCTGCAAAAATACGCGATTTTCTTGGCACTTTTTTAAAAAATCTTACTAGCTGGAAAAATGATGGTGTTTCTTCTACATCGGATGAGGATCTACGTCGTATTTTTATAAAATTTGAAGTAAAAGAGGACAATTATCTATTATCCGGACACTTGTCTTTGCAATATCATGCATTGCTATTTTACAAGTTAGATCACCGTGTAATAGAAATACAAAAAGAATTATCAGACATTACAGATAGAATACAATTACTTGAAACTAGAACCAATCCTGAAAATGACAAAATAATTGAAGAAAAACTACGTCAGAAAGGCTATGAAAATGTCGATCACCAAAAATTGTTTGAGATATTCTTTCAAAATGATATACTCGTAAAAGAACTTTTAGAATTAATTCAATCTAATCATAAAGAACTAGCTCAGTTAACAGAGAAAAGATCAAGTCTTTTTAAAGAATTAGACAATATGTTGATCGAAGTATATCATACAACACCCGTGCTCATAGATGAAACAAGAATGATTGCAGCAGAAGAGGGGTGTATTTGTAACTTTAATTTAGAATACAATAAAGGTAATACTAGACAAGGTGACATCAATCTGATAAAAATTCCTGAGAGAGCAAAAATAAATTTACTTCAACACTTAGATGATATCATAAAATTTCTAAAAAATTAAAAAATTGTTTATATGACAGTATTTTTTATTATGTAATATTCTAGTCAAGGGGCATGGAACTTTATGGTGTCTGAAAGTTGGGGAGTTGACACCTCTTGGCCCCTTGACTTTGATCTAAATCTTCGTTTAAAGATATTTAGGCTTTCCTGATCCTTGAAAATCTTTGAAAAAATGTAATTATTCATCATTTTTTTCTACAATTATTACTACAAATATCAAAATAACACGCGTACCTAACCTGATTTAGAGTAACAAACCAAATATACTGTAACAGAACTGGTAATTTTAATTGAATCTAACTCTTGATGAGATCTTAAAATCACAAAAAATTCAAAAAAATGTAATCAGGCGTACGCCCATGGAAGGTTCGTCTACATTTAGTCAAATGACTGGCGCAAAAGTATTTCTAAAATCAGAATGTTTGCAAAAAACTGGTTCGTTTAAAGTTAGAGGTGCATATGCAAAGATTACTACATTGTCAAAAGAAGAAAAACGAAAAGGTGTCATTGCAGCTTCTGCAGGGAACCATGCACAGGGTGTGGCATATGCATCAGCTCTTGAAAAAATCCCATGCACTATAGTGATGCCAGTTTCTGCATCTCCTGCCAAAGTTGCAGCAACAAGATCATATGGTGCCAAAGTAATACTTGAGGGGGCAATTTATGATGAATCATGGTCAAAAGCAGTAGAATTATCTAAAAAAACAGGGGGTACAATCATCCACGCTTTTGATGATGAGAAGGTGATTGCAGCACAGGGTGTAATCGGTCTTGAAATACTAGAAGACTTGCCAGACGTTGATGAGATCATAGTTCCAATAGGTGGTGGAGGCCTGGCAGCAGGTATACTAAAGGCAATTAAAACAAAAAAACCACATGTCAAAATAATCGGTGTACAATCTTCTGGATTTCCAGCCATGAAAAAATCCTTTGATGAAGGAAAATTACTTTCTGTAGAAGGAAAAAGAACAATTGCGGACGGTATATCAGTAAAAAAACCAGGAGAGTTTACATTCAAAATAATAAATGAATTAATAGATGACATTGTTCTGGTAGATGATTCTGAAATTGTCAAAGCAATGTTTCTTTTAATGGAGCGAGCAAAGATGGTAGTAGAACCAGCCGGTGCTGTCAGTCTTGCATACTTGCTTGAAAAGAAAACTGGCAAGGGAAAGAAAGTAGTTCCAATTTTATCTGGTGGTAATGTGGATATGTACCTACTAGGGCAGATAGTGGCAAAGGGCCTGACCGAAATGGGAAGGATGGTAAAGATATCAGTACTTTTGACAGACAAACCTGGAGCATTAAAAGAAGTCGTAGACCAGATATCATCATTAAGCGTGAACATTGTTGAAGTGATTCATGATAGATTAAGTTCCAGTATTCCAGCAGGTACTGCCGGTGTCACACTTAGCCTTGAAACCCAAGATGAAGAACATGCAAAGCAACTAATTTCTTTCTTGAAGAAAAAAAATATCAAGTTTAAACTAGTCATTTAAGCTAGAGATTAACCAGCAAGTATCCATTAAAAGCAATAATTACGCAGACAAAAACTGTAGCTATTGCGGTGGTAATTTTTCTATTTACGAATATGCCCATAATCTGCTTGTTTCTGGTCAAAAGAAGAAGAGGTATCATCGGTAGTGGTATTAATACACTCAAGATTACTTGGCTGTAAACTAGTATGTGTAATGGATCCAATCCTACAAGTAGCGCAATAGTAGTAGGTATTACATTGACAAATCTTGTGACGATTCGTCTCAACCAGACGTTTACTTTTTTACCTAAAAGACCTTCCATTATGACCTGACCCGCGAGTGTTCCTGTAACTGATGACGCGATTCCAGAACACAGCAAGGTAATTAGAAAAATATCTGCAGCTGCAATACCAAACACTGGAATTAATGTTTTGTAAGCTTCTGAAATAGATTCCAAGCCTGGATGTGTTGGATTAAATGCAACTGCTGACATGAGCATAATTGAAGCATTAATCACCGCTGCAATGCTTAGGACTATTATTGTTTCAATTTTGTGAAATTTTCTAAATTGTATCTTTTGTTGTGGTGTTGCATCTTTGACTTTGTCCCTTGTAAGTGACGAATGTAAAAACAAGACATGTGGCATAACAGTTGCTCCAATCACTCCCACTGCTATGAATACAGAGTTAGCATTGGTAAATGATGGGATTAGAGAATGATAGAGTATTGCACTCGGATCTGGTTTTGCAAGAAAGATTTCATAGAAATATCCAAAGCTAATGACTGACACAAACAATAAGAAAAATTGTTCCATCATTCTAAATCTTTTTGCTGTTAAACCCAAAATTATGATTACATCTAATGCGCCAAATATTGCAGCATAAAGCAATGCCACCCCAAATAATAGGTTTAACGCAATAACTGTACCAAGATATTCTGCTAAATCAGTTGAAGCTGCAACTATTTCTGCACTTATCCAATATGGGATGATGTAGATTTTTTTCTTTAATTTCTCACGTATTAGTTCTGGCAATGACATATTAGTTGCAATTCCAATCTTGCCTGAAAGATACTGCAAAAGCATAGCCATCATACTGGCAAGCCATACTATCCATAATAGGGAGTACCCATGGGCTGCCCCGCCCTGTATGTCTGTTCCATAATTTCCGGGGTCCATGTATCCTATGCTTATGATAAGAGCAGGACCACAAAATGCCACAAATTTTGCAATTGTGATCTTAGCATCCGCTAGTCTTCCTTTGAACATATTTCGCTATACTGAGATTCCACTAATAAAAGTTAGCTTAGGTTATATAATTTAGCTATGGGTAAATCTGTGCAAAATTGAAAGTTATATTGTCATTACGCTGATTCCAACCTAGTTGCAAAAAAGATCAAACTGGAAGGGAAAACATGAACTTACATGGGCTGACATAGATTATCAAGTAAAAATTCTTGTTGATAAAATAAAAAAAACTGGGTTTGAGTTTGACAAGATTACTACAGTCGCTAGGGGAGGATTGATTCCAGCACGTCTTGTAGCAGACCAGTTTAATATTAAGAAAATCTTGGTGGATAGATCAAAAATTTATGGAAAAACACTATTTGTTGATGACATTTACGATACCGGTAATACATTCAAGAAAGTAATTTCTAGGGTAATTGACAAGAAAAACTTTGTTTTTGCTACATTGGTTGCAAGAAAGGGGATAAAATATCCAAAACAGCTAGTCTATGCTAAAAAAACAATTGATAGGGAATACGTGGTTTTTCCATGGGATAAGTTAGAATACAACAGAAAACAGGGAAAGACAGCTAAACGCTAATTTTCACAATTGTTTTCTAATTTCACTAAAAATATTTACCAGTAGAATGTATGTAAGACATTGTCATTTGGGGATGTAGATACACTAACATTAACTTTTGATAAGCTCAAGTACATTTCAGGTGGTTATGATCAGTATAATGAAGCATTTACACAATTAATTGATCATTATAAGGATAAAAAAATCACAGATCAAGAATATTTTGCTGCATTAATTGATTCTGTACTAAAATATTCTGCATTGGAATTTCTTGCGATAAAATCCATATTTGAGATAAAAAAGACCATTGATAGAAATGGCCAATCCAATGTTACAGGTGTGTCCTCTGTCACTGATACCTCATCCCAGCGATCTCCTTCACTCTCCTCGTTTTTTGTATCAAAAAACCCAACTATGATGAGCATTTCTGATGCAAAATCTGAGGGCGTTTCATGCCCAACATGTGGTTTACCCACAAAAAAATCTGCAAAATTTTGCACTAACTGTGGCAATACAATATAATAGAATTAAACTGGTTTTTGTGAACTGAAATGTAGAATAACAGTATATCGTTATTATTTTGAATTCACTTACATAGAAAGATCAAAATGTTTGAACTAGTTCTTGATCAATTATGATAAAAAACTCCGAATTGATTTATGTGGAATTAAAAGACAAATATAACTGGATGTGAAGAATACAAGCCCTTTTATTATATCAATCATGTACAAATACGTGGTAAACGCTACATTAAAGATCATTTGGTCAGAGAAAATTGAATATCGTGACGACAACGCAGAATCAATACCATCGACTGGAGGGGTATATGAAATTCAAGGTAAAAAAACAAGTGATGGAGGTTTTACGAGACGCTATGTCGGTGAAAGTAATAATCTCAAAGAGACATATTCAAAACATCTTGCAGGTTATACATCGAATGAAAAATTAAATCAATTTTTGAAAGAAAAAAGATCCTTTTTCAGGTACGTAAAGATAAACAGTGATTCAATTAGGAAAGACTTGGAAAAGGGGTTATATTCTAAATACAAACACAGTTTTGTAGATGCAGAACATCTGCCATCTGGTTCTGGCAAATACGTGAAAATAAACGTAGAAGAAAAAAACGAATAACCTAAAAACTGATTTTTCATTATATCATTTATTGTAGCATGTTTATGTTCTGTAAACATTTTTAATTCATTTTTATCTGCAAATGAGACATTACACTGCTTTATTAGAGACGACCACGTAATAGAATTAGTGAAATCATAACATGATACAATATGCAAGAGTAGAACATTTTGATCACGATGAAAAGATAAGGAACCATGCGTTGAACACAACCTTTGCTCTAATTACATGCAATATGGGTGAAGAGGAGTTAGTTTTGAAAAAAATATCCACTCTTAAGCCAATTAGGGAGATTAAACGAACAGTTGGTCAATACGATATCATAGTCAAGTTTGAAGGAATGGATGAAGCAGAATTGGCAGAATTAATTAACAAAGAAATACGAAGTATGAAGGCAGTTCGATCTGTCATGACCTTAAAACCAGTGAGTTTAGCTTAGGGTGCTGCATATGGAAGAAATTGCGTGGGATGTAATTGAACAAGTCTTTGCTCAAACAGTAAAGGAGGCTGGGATATCAGACTATAATTTTCAGCAAAGAATCTTTAGCGATATTAAGAAAGAATTAACTTATCAGATAGAGTCAAGCATATGCAACAATGTAGAAAGCATGACACATGACAAGCTTAAAGATCTGATAAGAAAAGCAATTGACAAAACCGAAAAACAAATTATATGAGAGCTGGTTAGTTATTCCAGTCCTTCTCTGACATGTATGACATCAGAGATATGCAAACTCACACTACTCTATAATAGTAATAGTCTTTCCTGAATTAAAAGACTTGCCTATAAAATAATTCTATGACAAAATTATCATTTTTTTGAGCTGGTCTGGGGTTGCATTCATGATTTCATTTCTAGTGTATTTTTTGTTCAAATGCGTTTCAAGAAACTCAATACACAATCCAGTTGGTGTAATTCCATTTTTAGGTACAAGTGAATTTAAGAAACGTTTTATTTCTTTTTCAGAAAAGAATACGCTAGAATAGTTAGTTGATACCCAGATCAAATCAACAGGCTCATCTCTTCCTTTCACATTGTATGATGTTCAAACCAGCCTTTCTATCTGTTGTTATCATAGATGATTTACTAAAATACGACCATTCTTATTGTACATGAAATATACCAATACGATATTCTGATGGTTTTTCAAGATTATGATATTGACAGACGATGCGCTCGTTGTGGGAAAGGCGCCATGGTTACTGATAGTTCCACTGGAGAGAGATTTTGCGGAGAATGTGGTTTCGTTATTAACGAACGAATCGATGATTCAGGTCCAGAAAGACGTGCATTTTCAAAAGAGGAACATGAGGATAGAACAAGAACAGGAGGACCGTCGTCTCTTGCAATACACGATATGGGACTTGCAACAATAATAGGGCATGATGATAGAGACGCTACTGGAAAACCACTTTCAGCATCAATGAAGAGCACAATTAAACGTCTTCGAACATGGGATAGCAGAAGCCAAGTTCAGGCATCTCAAGAGAGAAACTTTAGACAGGCATTTGGAGATCTTGGCAGAATGAAAGACAAGCTTGCGTTGTCTGATTCAGTTGTAGAAAAGACAGCATATATTTACAGAAAAGCGGCAGAAAAAAATCTTGCAAGAGGAAGATCAATTTCGGGAATGATGGCTGCATCCATATACTTGGCATGCAGGGACACCGGTACGCCAAGAACACTAAATGATGTAGCACGTCAAATCAACATAAAAAGAAAAGATGTGTCAAGATGCTACCGATTACTCCTAAAAGAACTTGATCTGACAATGCCAGTCGTAGATCCTATAAAATGCATGTCACGAATATCAAGTCAGGCTAAACTTAGTGAAAAAGTAAAACGATATGCTCTTACAATTTTAGAAGATGCAAGCACAATGGAAATTACTGCAGGAAAAGATCCTATGGGGCTTGCGGCTGCAGCACTGTATCTTTCATGTGTAATAAACAAGGAAGGTGTAACGCAAAAAGTCATTGCCATGGCAGCTGGAGTTACTGAAGTAACAATAAGAAACAGGTACAAAGGATTACGAGAGTTATTAGACATAAAGGTACCAACCAAGACTGGCGTCATGCAAATCCAGTAAATCATCCTGTGAGAATCTGAATCTTAGAATGTTTCAGGTAAGAGGCTAAGTCTTCTGTAACACGGTAACTTAAGGTTCATGTCTCTACATAGAAAAGTATTGAAAAAAAAACTAGAAGAAATTAATGATACGCCGAGAGCAAGACGCGTAGATCAAAATTTATCATGTATGGAACAATAATCAGGCACGGCATATGTACAGTTCAGTAATGAATAGAGTGAGTTTTACAGAATCTCAATCTTACAAGACCAGAACCAATAATTTAGTTGATTCCATAACTAACCTAAATACGATGACACCTACCATAGTCATGCCTATTTTCACAACTGGATCATGCAGGAAATGTGGATATCAAGCAAAACCAAGAAAACATCATTCTGCGGATGTAGGAATTCATACGTGCCCGATTTGTGATAATGAACTGACATAAAATCTCATTCTTAGGATTCGAGTGTTTGAGACTTATTAACTGATCAGCACATTATGCCATGAAACTAATTTTTGGTTATCTGTTCTGAATTATAATAAAAAATTTAGAATAGTTCTGTTATCTACTCAAGGTTGTCTTACTGCCTATTTTGTGTAAATTTTCTCTGACAAAGCACAAATCAAACCCTCTAGAGTTAAAGAATCCATACGCCAATTAGCGTACACAAAAAGTGGACCGGAGGGGATTTGAACCCCTGACCTTAGCGAGATTTTTTCAAATCTTTACGCTGTGTGAGAGCGTCATCCTAACCGCTAGACTACCGGTCCAAACTGTCTGCAAATCAAGCAATTATTTTGTCTTTGCTTAGGGTAACAGATCATACATGATGCTAAAAGCGACATAAGGTTTAATTCAACATGGACGCGAAAAGCAGAACATGCGTATATTGCAATTACATTGCGATTATGTTGAATTTACACCTGTAAAAAAGGAAATCAAGTCTGCAGAAGATATTGATCCTCAAACAAAAAGACTAGAAGAAATCGTTGTTGCGTTTATAGCAGTAGAGGAAGGAGATAATTCTGAAGTTGCAAAAAAAGCAATGTCTGAAATATCTGAATCAATGAAAAAAATTGGTTGTAAAAGATTACTGCTATATCCCTATGCTCACCTAAGCTCAAAACTAGCATCACCTAGTATGGCATTGTCTGTACTAAAAGAAATGGAATCAAATATACATGACCTTGAGATATACAGGGCACCATTTGGGTGGACTAAATCATACAATCTTAAAGTAAAAGGTCATCCTCTTGCTGAGAATTCGAAAACAATCACTGCTGGAGAAGAAAAAGAATCAACTTCTGAGGCATTAAAAGCAGAATCAAAAATCCAATCATTTTGGCACATCATGACAACTGATGGCAAATTACACGATGTATCGAGTTTTAATTTTTCAAAACATGAAAATCTCGAAGTTTTAGCAAAATATGAAGCGGCAAAGAAAAGATCAGTTGATGAGCCTCCGCCTCATGTAAAACTAATGAAAAAGCTTGCCATTGCAGATTATGAACCAGCATCAGATGCGGGAAATATGAGATTTTTTCCAAACGGAAGATTGATGAAATCACTGATTGAAAGATACGTAACTGACAAAGTGGTCGAATACGGCGGATTGGAAGTAGAAACTCCAATTATGTATGATTCTCATCATCCAAGCATGGAAAGTTATTTTCACAGATTTCCTGCAAGACAATATAATGTAAATTCTGAAGGAAAACAACTCTTTCTTAGATTTGCAGCTTGTTTTGGTCAATTCTTGATGGCGAAAGACTTTCAAATGTCATACAAGAACTTGCCTTTAAAATTATATGAGCTTACACGATATAGCTTTAGAAGAGAACAATCAGGTGAACTAGTTGGATTACGAAGGTTGCGTGCATTTACCATGCCAGATTGTCATGCAATGTGCAAAGATATGGAACAGGCAAAGCAAGAATTTAGAAAAAGATTTGATTTGTCAAAAGAGGTAATCAAAGGACTAGGTCTCGTAGAATCAGATTATGAAATGGCAATAAGATTTACTGAAGAGTTTTACACTAACAATAAATCTCTCATTGAAGAATTGGTACAAAAACACGGCAAACCAGTTTTGGTCGAAATGTGGAAGGAGAGATTTTTCTATTTTGTGTTAAAATGGGAGTTTAACTACATAGATAATTTAGGAAAAGCTTCTGCTCTATCGACTGATCAAATTGATGTTGAAAATGGTGAACGGTACAACATAGAATTTATTGATGAGAACAACAAGCCTCAACATCCAATAATATTGCATAATTCACCTAGTGGCGCAATTGAGAGAGTTTTGTATGTCTTACTTGAAAAGGCCGCAAAAGATCAAAAAGAGGGACAAAAACCCATGTTTCCGCTATGGCTTGCACCTACCCAAATCAGAATAATACCTGTAAAACCCGAGTTTTTGGATTATTGTAACAATCTAGCAGATAAATTAACAGAAAATAATATTCGAGTTGATGTAGATGATAGAAATGAGAGTGTGGGAAAAAGCATTCGCGATGCCGAAACTGAATGGATAAGATACATCTTGGTCATAGGAGAAAAAGAAATCAATGCTACGATGCTCTCAGTTAGAGATAGAAAAGAAAAGGATCCTAGAAATCTAACAATAGAACAATTGATCTCCGAAATAAAAGAAGAAAATAAGGGAAAACCATTCTTACGTATGAATATGAATAGAAGTGTTGCAAAAAGACCTCAGATAATGGTCTAATTTTAAGATGCTTTATTATCTCTTGGTTCTATACTTAATGACTTGTTAAAACATTCTAGTGCTTCATCGTATCTACCTAGGCTTCTAAGTGCAACGCCTTTTCTGTTCCACAATTCTGCATTATTTGGTTCTAAGATCAATGCCTGCTCAAAATAACTCAACGCATCGTCATAATTTTCAGTTTTTATCAACTCATTTCCTTTTTTAATTAAGTCAAGAACTCTCTCGTTCATAAATAATTTAGTAATACCTTACTTAAGTTATTTGCGCGATAAATTCATTGCAATGACTTCAGACATTAACTTGGCTGCCAACGACGCAGTAGCTCCGTTATCGTATGGAGGACATAATTCCACTATGTCCATACACCGTATTGGGATGCCCTCCATCGCATATATCATATCAAAAAGTTCACGAGAGGTGATTCCCATTGCTTCAGGATTTCCAACTCCTGGGGCAAATGCTGGATCCAAGACATCCAAATCTATACTCACATAGATGTTATCAAACGTAGACATCATGTCTTTTACAAGTTTTGGACCCTTGCCGTCTCGAATATCTCTATCTGTGACAGTTTTCACATTGTGTTCTGTTTTAAATACTAGTTCTTCTTTTACAAAAGAACGCGCGCCTACATGTATTATATTATCAGCTCCGCGTTTTTCTATTATTCTTCTAAGGTATGCAGCATGACTTAGTTTTATGTCTGCATATTCATCGCGTAAGTCATAATGTGCATCAAATACGATATACCCAGTATTTTTTGGAAAGGCCATATATGTTCCATATGTTATCAAATGTTCTCCCCCAAGTATTATCATCTGTTTGTTTTTTGGTATTAATTCAGTTGTAATTTTTCCAATCATATCTAATACCTCAGTTGCAACAACCGTATGTTTTGTATTTCCGAGATCTTCGATATTTACTGACTCTAAATCTACATTGAATTTTGTTGAAAAGATCTCAATGTTATTAAAGGCTAATCTTACTGCATCTGGTCCAAATCTAGTACCAGGTCTAAAAGAATGAGTTGAATCAAATGGAATTCCATATACTATTGCAGATGTATCCCCTCCTTCATTTGGACTTGTGATCAGTGGATTACGATTCATGTACAGATCAATAAAACTCATAATCGCTCATCATTGTGGTGTAATATAATAATATTTCAAATATTTTTAAAAATCAAGAAAAGGCGAGAACGCATGATGGGGTTGTTGGAGTTTTAGGTAAAAATTTACCTAAAATGCGTTCTCGTCTAAGATTTTGTTTTACCAAGTTGCTATTTATGCCTCGATGAACCTTGTTCTACTAGAAATTAGTTAAAAATTACTTCTCGTGTTACAGAATCACACTGTATGTGAACCTGCTCATCGCTGGCCTTTTTACAGTTGGTGCATATGAATTTGTTAATTTCACTGCATCTTGTACAACGTTGAAATTCTTTCATTATTTTACCACAGGTTCTGCATGAATCTATTCTCATATTTATAAAAATTAGAAATTTTACTTATAAATTATGCGAATATTAGTCTTGACTTGTTGGTGTAAAACATTGATAAAATTAATGGTTTTATATAATCTAGTATATCTAATCTCAAAATATCAGGCATATTGTGACCAGGTTAGTTTGACTTGAAATACCTTATGATAGCCGCATTTTTGTTTAGTATATTCATAATTCTGACAATATCTGTGATGACCAATGATCCTCTTAGGCAATGGGATTATGAAACTTTTGAAAAAATAAACATCAAACATGGTACTTTTGTTAATTTTGTAATGTTTGTTTTTAGTGTGTACGGCAGAGAAGTTGTTTGGATTGGAGTCATAGGATTTTTATTTATGTTTGGCAAGGTTCAGGGAAGAAAAGTTGCAATTTTACTTGTAATAACATTTCTTATCTTAATACCTTTAGGTATTATTGTGAAAGATGTGATTGACAGGCCTAGACCTGATGCCACTTTTACAGATTTGTTACTTACTACAGAGCATAATGATCCGTCATTTCCTTCAGGACATGCATTGATTACATCTTCGGGTGCATGCATCATGTTAACACAGTATAATTCAGGAAGACAAAAGATTTTGTCAATAATTCTGGGTTTTGATGCAGTACTTGTTGGTTTTTCCTTGATTGATGTCGGCGCACATTATTTTCTAGATGTAGTTGGTGGCATTCTATTGGGTACAGCAACGAGTTTTGTTATGATTAGCTTTCAAAATAAATTTGAACCATTATTTAGTATTGCAGATTCTGTTAGAAAAAGAATCAGATAAAACTAATTCCAAAAGAACTGATCTAAGCCAGTTTGTTTTGGAGCGCCAATAAGTGAATTAAAATCAAGATCCATGGATGATAGTATTTGATCAAATGTACTTTCCATAAATTCCATGTATTTTGCAGAATCTATTTCGTCGGGTCTTGCCATCTCTACAGGTTTTACTCCGGGCTTGTTTAGTATTTTGACATATGAGATGATGTCACCTTTTTTGATTTCTCTGGTCTGTTCAAGGAGTTTGGCCGCACGTATGTGCTGTGGTATTGTTTTAACATATTCTGATGGCGCCTTACTAATCATGACATTAAAAGCTAAATCTTGAAGCGGAATTTGTTTTGCTTTTAATTTCTTTGCATATTGAGATATCATGTCTCCGATTTTTTGTTTGGATTGGGAAAACTCTTCTTCTGTTTTTACTTCTGATAAAATTCCAAGTATCTCATAGAATAAATTGCGAATAAAAGGGGGGGTGTGTGATTTTTTCCCAGTTAACCCTTTTACGTCTACTTTACCATCTTTTTGTACACCTAGGTAGTTCTTCTTCCTTGTACTAAACACAACATACCTGTATTCTTTATCAAGATCTAAATCTACACCAAACTCGGTCTTTGCCCAATTTACAACGCTTTGCACTTGATCTCTGGTAGGACCTTTAAGAAAAAGAGAATCTGTATCACCATAAAGAACTTGAATTCCTACTGATTTACATTTTTCTATGGTTTCTAAAATTGTGTATCTTCCAACAGCTGTAGTCGCTTCTGCAACAGGCAAACAATACAGTGGAAATATTTCTGCACCCATGACTCCATAGCTTGCATTAAGAATAACCTTCAACGCTTGACTTACAACGGTATAAAGTTGTTTTTGATCCTCATTTAGGCTTGGGTTTTTTGACAAGCTCTTATAGTAATTTACACGCAAGTCTCGTAATGAACCAATAAGTATTGCAGTTAATCCGTTTTTTTTCGTACAAACCCAATGGTTTGTACCAGGAATTGTATTTTTTTTACATTCATCATGTGTGCAACGAACTGTCTCATAAGAGAGGTTTCTTACTTTAATTATGCTTGGATATAGACTGGCAAAATCCATAACAAAGACATTGAAATGAATGCCTTCTGTAGGTTCTACGACTAGGCCACCTCGATATTTTTTATCTTTAATTACTGCCTCCGTTGATGCAGTTGCTGACTTTTGTTCTAGTTCTTCACGTCGAGGAATTAGATAATTATGTTTTCTATGTTCATAATAAAATAGACTTCGAATCCATTGCGATACCCCCATTCTTGATATGTCATCAATTGGCATTCTTCCTATTCTTGTGATTACCACCAGCAAATTCATAAGCAAGTCATTGTTGAAACTGGTTAGTTTTTCAGTTATTCTTGCATCATTAAAACAATAATTTGCAAGCTCATATAATGAAAGATCATCTAACTCTCCTTCGTATTCAATTTTCGACTCTTCAATCAGTCCTTCAGCTATGCTGTTTAAAGAAAAATCATTATACTTGTGACTAAAGGCGTAAATTTGGAACGAACGATTGGAAAACGCACGATAAAGATCAATGTGTACACCATGCTTTAGTGTTGCAGAATCTCTCATCATGATAAGCGGTATGTCTTTTAGTTCAATTCCGAGTCGTTCTGCTCTGTTATACAGATATGGCATATCAAAATCATCCCCGTTGAATGTTATAACAAATGGATAGTTTGTTAAAATCTTGAATGCATCGCGTATCATTTCAACTTCTTTATCATAAAATGAGATTTTGATGTCAGGCTCCAGTTCATTAGTGCCTAATTGTTTACCTGCTAGTTTTAACACAAAAACTTCCTTGAGTCCATCACTACCACAAAACGATATGGCAGTAATTGTTTTTTCTGCTATCTTCGCGTCAGGTATTCTACCTGTTTCTGATTGTACTTCGATATCAAAACTGACACGTTTTATTTTTGGTACAGGTTGATTGAGAAGATTTGCCCATTCGATTATGTGATCTTGAAATTCTTTTGTGTCTATGATTCCTACATTTGTAAGTTTGTCATACAATAGTCCCTTTAAAGCAAGTTGAACCTCGTCTGGAATTGAATATGAGAACTCTTTTAGTTTTCCATTTTCAATGGCGTAATATTTGCCAACTATTAACGAATTGTCATAGAGATAATTCTCATAGTATTTGATATCTGACTCCCAAGTTTCCAGTATATTTCTTATACTCTTATCTGTCTGAGTGCCACCAATTGCTAGTGGATCTGATACAACTATTTTTGTAACGTCAACTGCTCTGTCTCTTAAAAGATCTTGTTTGCTGGCTTTTTCAAGTTTGATTATGTCTTTTCGTTCTGAAAGAAATTTTAATTCTTCAGGATTTAATTTAGAATAACAATATGGTTTATGTCCAGTATTATCTGTCCAGAGTAGTACCTTTTGTGATATTGGCTCGTAAAATTTTAGCACGGCGGATTTTTTTTGGCTATCATATGTAGCAGATACTAACAGTGCAGGCGGCATCGTATTAGTGATTTCACTTACTGCTGAAGATTGCATCTTATCACTTTGGTATTAAATTGGTACCTGATTCCTCTAGTAATACTCGAATCCAGTGGTTAATTCTGTTCTTGTCCAAAATTACTACTTCTAATCCTGCATCATGTAAAAGATGAAAGTCAGTTTCAGGATATGTTCCAAGGCAGACTATTCTTTTAATTCCTATGGTGATTGCCATCTTACTGCATTCTAGACATGTTACAAAAGTGGTATACAGTGTTGAATCCTTTGTACCGGAACCCACTCCGAGTATGGCACAATGCATTATTGCGTTTGCTTCGGCGTGATTGCAAATACATCTGTCTAACCCTTCTCCTGATGTAATCTTTCCTTGCTTTCGAAGTTGGCATCTTTGACATCCCCCCTCGTAGCAGTTTTTCACCCCAGGGGGTGTTCCATTATATCCAGTAGCAATTTGTCTATTGTCACGAACTATTACTGCACCAACCTGTCTTGTGATACAATTTGAGCGTAATTTGGCAAGTTCTGCCTGTAACATAAAATATTCGTCCCATGTAGGTCTCTCAAATTCTTTACCCATGAAAAGGCATCATCATGCCGCAATATAAGATTACAAAATAATTGAATCCCGGTTATGCAATGATTAGTGTTTGATCTGCGCGAAGCTTTTTACCATGCAAATTCAAGATGAATTGTGCTTGGAAAATAACTTTGTTGATCACAAACTAATTAAAAAATCAAGCATAGAATATAGGGAATATCAATCAAACTTAGCAAAGCAAGCGATAGCAGAAAATTGCTTAATTGTACTGCCAACAGGTCTTGGTAAAACAGCAGTAGCACTACAAGTTATTGCTCATTTCCTTTTAGAAGGAAAGGGTGGATCACTATTTCTTGCACCAACTAGAGTTCTAGCACATCAACATTACGAGTTTTTAAAAAATAACTTACTTGTTGATGATATTGCTCTTATTACTGGCGAAGACTTGCTTAGTAAACGTAAAAAATTATGGATAAATAGCATAATTTGTGCCACTCCTGAAATTGTAAAAAATGATCTTGACAGACAACTAGTATCACCTAAACAATTCTCTTTGATAATATTTGATGAAGCCCATAGAACTGTTGGAGATTATGCGTATGCTGGAATAGCAGAACGTTTTCAAAATTCTGATATTAGGATAATTGGAATGACTGCTACACTCCCAAGTGAAAAAGAAAAAGCATCTGAGATGTTAAAAATATTGAAAATCTCAAGCATTGCACAAAAAACAGAAGAAAGCCCGGATGTCACCCCATACGTACAACAGACGGATACTCAATGGGTAATGATAGACTTGCCTCCAGAAATGAAGGATATTCAATCATGTATCAGAGCAGCTATTGATTCCAGATACAACGAGCTACGAAGACTCGGCCTTAATCTGTCTGATAACAGATCATTGTCTCAACTTTTACGAGTACGTGATTTTGTTTTAAGACAGAATCGTAAAGCCGCAAAACCTCTTTTTACAGCAATAAGGCTAATCCATGCACTAAATATTCTTGAATCGCATGGGGTTACATCATTTTTGAGATTCTGTGAAAGGACCCAAGAGAAAAAAAGTGTAGGCGTTAGAGATTTGTTTGAAAATGATCTTAATTTTGGTAAAGCAATAAGGTTAGCTAAAGCAGCGCAAGAAAAAGGGATTGAACATTCAAAGATTATAAAATTAAAAGAAATTGTACAGCAAATTCCAAGCAAGGTGTTGATTTTTACTAGTTATCGGGACTCTGTAGAAATAATACATCGAAAATTAACCGCAATGGGAATTTCTGCTGGATTTTTAATTGGGAAAGCAGGAGAAACAGGATTAAAACAAAAAAAACAGATTGAAACAGTACAAAAGTTTCGGGATGGCGAATACAAGGCATTGATTGCAACCAGGGTAGGTGAAGAAGGTTTAGACATATCGGAGGTAAATTATGTGATATTTTTTGATAATGTTCCAAGTTCAATAAGATATGTTCAACGAAAAGGCCGTACAGGTAGAAAAAACACTGGTAAATTGATTGTATTGATTGCAAAAGATACTATAGATGAAGCATATTATTGGATAGGGAAGCGAAAAGTAACTGCTGCTAAAAAAATGGGAGAAAAAATGTCCAAGGTTTTGGAACAGCGAGAAATTACACCAAAAAATGGGCTTGACGCATTTTTCTAATTTGACAATTGTATTTTCAAAAGAATAATCTACAGTTAAATATCATAATAATTCAGTCCAAGTAAATGCATGCTAGCACGAAAGTGTTCATAGGATTAGCATTTCTTATACTTGTAGTAATAATTCCTGTATATGCACAAACACCTAGTCAACTTTATGCTTCAACAAATAAAATGACATATCAACCAGGGGACAAGGTAATAATCACAGGATCCGTGCCTCAAATAGTAAATGATAACCCTGCCACGATTATAGTTAGAAATCCAATCGGTAATGTGTATGAAGTAGGACAAGTAAAACTCCTAAACAAAATTTTTGTGCATGATTTCGTATTAAATGATGATGCCTTGGGTGGGGTGTATGTTATCAACGTAAAATATGGGGATAGATCGTTTCAAACTCAGTTTTCCGTAAACGCTGGACAACTGACACTCATACCTGTTCTTAACAACCAGATCAAAGTCAGAACTAATGGTACTGAATTAATACAATATGACAACGTGAGAGTGTCTACCGAATCTAAAACCATAACAATTTCAATGAACTCATCCGCATTGACAGGAAATAAGATAATGCAAGAATACCAAATTCCAAAGGTCGTAATAGACTATCCAGGCCAACAATTGATTGTAAAGGTAGATGGCAACCAAATAACATGTACTAGGACAGAAACATCTTCTGAAAGAATTCTGGACTGTCTAATTCCAGCCAATTCAAAAGAGATACAATTTGTTGGAAGCGTAGTAATACCCGAATTTGGACCAGTGGTAAGCATAGTAATGTTTTCTGCATTATTTGCATCTGTTTTGGTATCAAAATTTCAACTCAGAAAGAAATAGTATACAAAAGATAGGTTATTTAATATCACAAGTTGTTTTGTAGTCATGATTGCATACATACTTGCTATATGCGTACCCGGAAATGAAAAAGAAGTCATAAAAAAAATCAAAGATTTACCAAATGTTGTGGAAGTAAATGGAATAATGGGAAAATACGATGTATTTGTAAAAGTTCGAGCTGACGATGCCATCAAAGTAGACTCTACAATAAGCAAAGTCAGAAACGTTCCTCATATAACCGGAACAGTAACTATGCCAGTCATCTATGGCCAAGGCGGCACAATTGATAACGAGTAAATTACACATATAATACAAGTTAAGTACAGAAGATTATTTAGAATGGGATGCGAGTGTAATATAGTGAAGGTAATCGATGTAGTTCAACCCGAGCGTATTGCAAGACCTCCAGACAAGACCATTGTTTTACTGTCAGATGGCAAGTTTCTTGAGCAAGGATATATTGTAAAAAAAGTACAACTGAATTTGTATATCCAACAAAAAAATACAAAACTAGGTCCATACTCCTTACTAACGACACAGGTGGAAACTGATAAGGGATTGATAGAGATGACATATGATGAAGGATATCGTGGAGAAAATCCTTTAGAAGAAGCTGCAGCATTTCTTACCTCGCATCTAGGAATTTCTGGATTGATACTTCGTTCTGTAATGCAACTTGAAAATTCTAAAAATCTTCAAACGATACCAGATAGTTGAAAACAAGTCAGAGATCTAATTCACTAGTTTCTTGTAATTTTTCTATTAGTTCCATGTATGAATATGGATCCATTTGTTTTGCAAAACATTTGTCAATATTTATCAGATACACAGAATGCAATCTGGCATTCAGTATATCTTCTAATGCAATTGGCGGATTCTTATAAAATCTATCTACTAATTTTTTTATCACTTCAATCTCACTTTTTGTCCTTTTACTGGGTGGTTTTAAAAATATTTTTGGGATAGGTAAAATTCCAACTACTGGAGTTGCAAGTGCGAATTTAGAACAGTATTGACTGTATCTAGCTATTTTACTTGCAATTCTTGCAACATAATAATCAATAGTATCTAACGCATGATCAGGAGGGGTAAACCCTGTTTCTATTTCCATTATGAAAGTACCATCTCCCTTGGTAGCAAATACATCACAAACTAGTATGTCTGAGAGATGTTTTTCTATGTCAACTGTATATCCTTGAGAAATTAGATTTGACGCACAAATCATTTCAAGTACAGAGTGATTGATTTTTACTAGGTTTTTTTTATATAACTCAATTAGTCTTTCCCTGACAAAATTTATCTTAGATTTGAGATCAGGTGATTTATCAAGCGTTAATTTTTCTGCAACAGTATATACATCCTCAGTGAATTTTTCGATATCCAAAATCCAAAACTATGTCTGTATCCGGGTATTAAGAAGATAGCTAAAACCAATGTTGATGTATTGTGTAAAAAGATTTTTTATGGAGATAAAAAGACAAAAAACATGGAAGAACTATCAAGTGAAGACAAGCTGGTGCTCTTACAACACGCAATTAGTAAATATGAAGACGAAAACACGTTGCTTGAAAAACTCAAGACTGTTCTACCTCAAAAAGACGTAGACCGAGGAATTGCAACGTTGATTGCAACCCAAAGAGTAAGAAGAATCGGTCCTGACGTATTACAAAACAATGTCAGTCACATAGGCGAACTTCCCGAAGTCCCACAACATATCAGACAAATCGTAGAGAGTCTCTAGCAGAGTAGTTTGCTAAAATATAATTTACTAAAAACTTACAAATAGATGTAAAATTTACCTCATCACATATGACAATTAAAAAAATCACAGTTTTAGGATCTGGAATAATGGGTCACGGTATTGCTCAGGTTTCAGCTATGGCAGGATATGATGTTGTTCTCAGAGATATAGAGCAACAATTTCTTGACAAGGCAATGGAGAAGATCAAATGGAGTCTTGATAAGCTAGTATCAAAACAAAAAATATCTCAAGAAGAAGACGAGAAGATATTTGCAAGAATAACTCCAGTCGTTGATCTTGCTGAGGCGTTAAAAGATTGTGATTTGATGATTGAAGCAGTGCCAGAAATCATGGATTTGAAGAAAAAAGTGTATTCTGAAGTAGACAAAGTAGCAGAAAACAAGACAGTTTTTGCATCAAACACTAGTACTTTGCCAATCACAGAAATAGCAAACACCACCACCAGACCTGAAAGATTTATTGGAATACATTTCTTCAACCCACCACAACTAATGAAATTAGTAGAAGTCATACCAGGTCAGAAGACATCTAAAGAACTAATTGATACTACAATGAATTTTGTAAAATCTATTTCAAAAGAACCAGTGTTATGCAAAAAAGACGTTGCAGGATTTATTGTAAATAGGATCTTCATACCTCTGGTACATGAAGCTGCATGGGCAATGGATAGAACTGGAGCAACAAAAGAAGAAATTGATTCCGCCGTAAAATTTACACTGCATTTTCCTATGGGAATATTTGAATTGGCAGACTTTACAGGTCTAGACGTAATTCACAAAGCAACAATTGAGATGCACTCTCGCGATAAGAAGGTAATAAACCCACATCCTTTAATTGAAAAATTATTTAATGAAAAGAAATTAGGACAAAAATCTGGCTCTGGATTTTATGAATATTCTGGTGAAAAATATGAGCGAATTAATCTTACTGAAGAATTGGCCAAAAAATTTGATCCGATTCAATTGCTTGGTACAATACTAAATAATGCCGCATGGCTAGTAACAAATCAAGTAAGCGATGTTTTAGAGATTGAAAAAGCCTTAAGCCTTGGAATGGGTTTAAAAAAACCCATATTTGACACTGCCAAAGAATTTGGCATATCAAAAATAGTAAGTGAGTTAAAGATGCTTTCTCAAAAACATGGTAGTTTCTATCAACCAGATCCTTATCTGACTTCTATTTCTTAATTTCGCGCATTATTGTTTTTACGGCTTCTTTAGGATCTGTAACACCTATTATCTTCATATTTTGCCTGTGATCTAGATACTGATCTGCATATTTTTCAGCCACTCCGCCGGTTGCTTTTACCGCAACAATTGGACGCTTGTGCATGTATGCAAAACATGCTTCTGAAAGCGTACCTGATCCCCCACCAATTATTATTACTCCATCTCCAGATAAAGCTGTCAAAAAGTCTCTTGCCAATCCAATTCCGCTTGGAATTACAATATCACAATATTCATTTGCAAATGATGGATCATTCTGAGGAATTATGCCCAAAGTCATTCCGCCTGCATCTTTTGCTCCATGACATGCGGCATTCATAACTCCGCCTAACCCACCCGTTACTAAAATTGCACCTGCTTTTGCAACTTCAGAACCTGTCTCATATGCAATTTTTTCAAGTTCGGGATTGGAACTGTTTTCATTGTTACCTATAATTAAAATTTGAATTCGTTTTGGCATAATATAATTACAAAACATCCATAATAAAATGGTAGTTAAAAATAAAACCTTATTTGCTTTCAGTGACAGGTTTTGGCTTTTGTTCTGTACTAGTTTTGGTTTCAACAGGTTTTGATTTACGCGGTGTACTAGGCTTTTTTGTTTTAGGAATTGTTGGTTTAGCTTTTTGAGTCTGTTTTTGTGAGTGTTGTGGTCTAGTTTGTTGTTTTTGTGGTTGAGGTTTTTGTTGTTTATTTTGTGAGCCTTTTGAACCTGGTATTGGCCTCATCTTACTCCAGAGAACACTCATTCTGGCTCGATATCCTTCTGCATATTCGAGCTCATCTGGAACTAATGTTGCAGGGTGAACAAATCCTTGACTACGTATTGCCAATGCTCTTTTTACAGCTATGGTTCGGATATAATCCCAATCTACAGAACCAAATCCATCTACTGGTCCAACTAGTCTTCCATTATGCATGCTAAACACAAGTGCGGAAACAATCGGTATAGCATAGTTGATGCTTGCAGGAGAATTAATCTTTACAGGCATTAGTGGCATGTGATGACTTCCTCGTGTGTTTCCTGCTACAAGATGTGGATTGCCAAATGCTGCTCCTGCCTCTTCTGTTGCAGGAAAATCTTTCTGCGTTCTTATTATACAAATTGGATCATCTTTTCCAACATATTTGCCAGCAATGTTGTGTAATCTATCGGTTGATGCTGAAAGTATAGGTTGATTATCTTTAGTGTATACGCTTGAGACGACATATCTCCCAGGATACATCAATGCAGCTTCAAGTGTAGGTTTGTCTTGCCACATTTCTAACTGTGCAATCTTTCCTTTTTCAACATCCATGACGTTGATTCTGACACCTCTTGCCAAGTTTTTGTTTATGATGAGTCCTGTGTTAGTTAGTGTATCTACAAACATTCTATAAAATGGATAGTTAAAGGCACCAGGTTCTGTTTTATCTGCAGCATAAATTGTAAAAGCCTCATTTGGTCGTTCTTCAAATGTCATTTCTGCGACCCCGGGACCCATTCCTTTTACATTTCCTGAAAATGAATCCTTCAAAAGATCCTGGCCTGCACCGTACAGTCCTTCGTTTTTAGCTACTTTGGTTGCTGCCTCAAATGCTCTCCATGCAAGTCCGTGAATTGCACTGTTATTGATGCCTTTTGTATGAGTCATGACAATATGTATGTCATCACCACAATATCCTATGTAGGAATCAATTAGCAATCCTTTTTCATCTTTTCTTACTTGAGGTTTAATGATGTTTCTTACTGCATTCAACAAACCATCGCTTGGTCTTGTGTGGCCACCTATTCCACCAACATCAGCTTTGATTACAGTTACAGTTATTTTCATTATCCCTAGTCATAAAATACTTTGATTTATAGTATGTGAAAAATAGTTGACGATAAAATCTCTTCAGTAATTTATTCAAAATTTGATCAAACTATTTCAAAAAATCGAAATGGTAATAAAGCCCATTTCAGGTAGGAATCGACATGAGCGCAGCAAGTAAAAAACCACACTTAAACATGATAGTCGTAGGACATATTGATAATGGAAAATCTACTACAATGGGTCACTTTTTGATGGATCTTGGTCTAGTAGATGAAAGAACAATTGCAGCACATGCCGCGGAATCTGAAAAAACAGGAAAGGGTGACACCTTCAAGTATGCATGGGTCATGGATAATATCAAAGACGAAAGAGAAAGAGGCATTACAATAGATCTCGCATTTCAAAAATTTGAGTCACCAAAGTACTTCTTTACATTAATTGATGCACCAGGACACAGAGACTTTATCAAAAATATGATTACAGGAGCTTCTGAAGCAGACTGTGCAGTACTAGTGCTCTCTGCAAAAGAAGGTGAAACAGATACAGCAACTGCACCAGGAGGGCAAGCAAGAGAACATGCATTCCTTCTTAGAACATTAGGAGTAGGACAGCTAGTAGTTGCCATTAACAAGATGGATGACAGTAATTATTCTGAACAGGCATTCAAAGTTGCAAAAGAGAAAGCCGAAAAATTACTAAAGTCAGTAGGCTATAAACTTGAATCAGTACCAATCATCCCAGTATCAGGTTGGAAAGGAGACAACTTGGTTAAGAAATCTGCAAATATGCCTTGGTGGACTGGTAAAACATTATACGAGGCATTTGATGATTTTAAAGTCCCAGACAAGCCAACAAACAAACCACTTCGAATTCCAGTACAAGATGTTTATACAATTACGGGTGTAGGTACAGTACCAGTAGGACGTGTAGAGACTGGTGTTGCAAAACCAAACATGAAGATAGTTGTAATGCCATCAGGTGCAACAGGTGAAATCAAATCGATTGAAACACATCACACACAAATGGAATCAGCAGAACCAGGAGACAACATTGGCTTCAACCTAAGAGGTATTGAAAAGAAAGATATCAAAAGGGGAGATGTCATCGGAACGCCTGACAATCCACCAAATGTTGCAAAAGAATTCAGAGCACAAATCATAGTTATTCACCATCCAACAGCAATTGCACCTGGTTACACACCAGTAATGCATGCACATACAGCTCAAGTGGCAGCAACAATAGTTGCCTTTGAAGCAAAAATAAACCCACAGTCTGGTGCAATTGAAGAAAAAGATCCAAAGTTCTTAAAAGCAGGAGACTCTGCAATTGTAAGAATCAAACCAGTAAGACCCTTACCAATCGAGACATTCCAAGACTTTCCAGAACTTGGAAGATTTGCTCTAAGAGACATGGGCGCAACAATTGCAGCTGGTATAGTAAAAGAGATCACTGAGAAATTTACAAAATAGGGATCTGAATGACCCAAACGGCCAGAATAAAATTAACGAGTACAAGTTTACAAAGGCTAGATGGGGTCTGCACCGAAATCAAGGGAATAGGAGAGAAAACTGGAGTAAAAGTAAAAGGCCCAACTCCATTGCCAGTAAAAAAATTAAATGTAGTTACACGCAAGTCACCATGTGGTCAAGGAACAAATACCTATGAAAAATGGGAAATGAGAATACATCGAAGAGTAATAGACCTCAGTGCTGATGACCGAGCAATTAGACAATTAATGCGTATCAAAATACCAAATGACGTATACATCGAACTTACACTCAAGTAAATCGTAGCCTTAAATTAGAGAAAACTTTGTGATAAAACATGTCTGAACCAATACAAGAAAACCCGCCTGAAGAGAAACCAGCAAGCTTTAATGTAATATATTCATGCATGCGTTGCGGTACTAATGTGACTCAATCTGAACTAACAAGACTTCCAGAAATAAAATGCATTTGTGGTTTTCGGGTTTTTACTAAAATAAGACCACCAGTTGTCAAAACAATCAAAGCATTCTAATCTCTACTGCCAGAATAATTATGGTATCTTTGTAAGTGAGTTCTCATTTCTTCCATGCTTGAAAAATTTTTGTTGCACACTTTACAATCATAAAACTTGTTACCATGTTTCAACTGTTCATGTTGCATTAACTCTTCTTGTTGTTTAAACTTTGCATCACATTTGTCACAACTATATTTTTTAAATAATCCCATTTAACCCAACTTTGCTTTTTGTGTATCCCAGCATTCTCTGCACAACTGTCCATCTATGATCCATTTCTTTTTTGGATTGTATCTAAAAACACCTAGTTTTTTCCCGCAAATTCCACAAAAAGTCTTAAGACTTTTATGTTCAGCATCTTTCTTATCAAAGCATGTTTTACACAATAAACCCTTCATATCCCACTGGTATCTTGGCTCCCACATATCAGGTACATCTTTTTCCATACCGCAAATTACGCATTGCTGTCTGAGACTAGATTCGTAGAATTTTTTCATTTGGTTCACATAACAATCTCCACATAGTGGACCTTCTACTTGCCATTCACTTTTTGGTTTGTGCCTGTGGCTAGACTCCTTTTTACAATTTGCACACGTAAATTTCTTTTGGAATAAACCCAACAAAGTACCTTCTATGAATCCATTAAAAAGGGTTGATTAGGATAAAAGATAGATAAAGAGAGGTTTCTCTTTTATGCTTCGTTTAGAACTTCTTCTAGAAGCTGACTTGGATTTAACATTCCCTTTTGTTTTGCTATCTGTTCGATCTTCTGGTATTGATCAGAAGTAAAACAAATTGGCATTGTTCGCTCTTTCATGGAATAATTATTTCTTATTGATTTTATATCCTTTTTGCTAATTATCGTTGATCGGTAGTACTATTCTTTGAAAACGTACTTTCGCTGACCACGCATTTCAGGAGTATTTTTGACATCTACTAGAACAAACTCTTTTTTACTATCTAAGATATTCTCAGTTAGGCCTCGCTTATTTTCATGTATTTGTTCATACTCTTCTAGAGATATTTTTATTCTGTCACCAATCTCGGCTTCTAGATTCATGTCTTTAACAACTTCCTTGTAAGATGGCATGATTATTCCACTAAATACCATGGCGCTACTACCACTTCCATATGAACCGAATCCGAATCTTTTTCCTTCCAAGTCAGTGCCCTTTTGAAATTCAAACTCTAAACAGCTTCGGAATCCCATGTATAATGAAGCAGTGTAAAGATTGCCAACAACTCTTGATGCGATCAATGAACTTGCAAGTTTTGTATCATATGTTTCTTGGAATTCTTCGGTCATGGAAAATCTTTTTGTAAATTCATGATCTTTTTGCATAAATTCCTCATCTGCTAGTACTGACTCGATAGTACCACGTGGATCTTTTGGAGTTGGTTCGTACATGCCCATCTTGTCGATAATTTTCTTCCAACGTGGAAGGTTTCTCCATTCATGTCTTAACAAATAAGCTAGGGCTTTCTTTCCCATGTTGCTATATGGCAAATGCATGTTAATGAAATCAATATAATCTAAAATTGTTTCATCTTCTTTTAATCTGATCAATCCTGTTGAAAGCGCTTTTTCTTTGTATGCCATTAGTGCTTTCTTAACTTGAATCATGTAAAGCAAGTTGGAATATTGTCCATTTACTATTGGTGTTTCCTTGCCAAATGGCCTATAGAAATCATATTCGTTTTTAATTGAAGTAGATGTTACTTTAGGGTCAAAGGTCATAATTCGTGGATTATCATTAAGCAGCATGGCAACCGCACCTGCACCTTGTGTATATTCTCCACTTGAACCCAAGTCATATTTTGCAATATCCGATACTACGACTATCGCATTTTTACCTTCTGCCTCTCCTGCTCGTATCCAATTGGAATTGTCATATAATGCATATGAACCGCTGACACATGCAAACTTACATTCAATTCCACCACAATGCTCAAGAGAATCAGTACCGTAAACTTGTTCCAACATGCCAATAACATAAGAATTCATGGCCTTTGATTCATCAAGCGATGATTCAGTTGCAACATAGAGTCTCCCGACATCTTTTGGTGCAATCTTGTTTCTTTCCATTAGTCTAAAACAAGCATTTGCAGCCATACATGCTGGATCTTGATTAGTATCTACCATAGCCATTTGTGAAACACCCAGACCTCGCTGTAGCTTGTCTGGGTCCATACCACGTGCCTTGGCAAAGTCTCTTGCGTCAACAAATAGCCTTGGGACGTAGATAGCTATGTCATCTATACCTGCAGCCAATAGCTAAACCTTTGATGTAACAAATATAAGCATTTTGAGAGTCAAAAATGATCTCATAAAATAGTAGTTTTTATTCACTTTTTTCATACTATGCCTGATTTATTCTATGATTTTAGTTTAGATTTAAAAATTTCATCAAAAACTTCGTATGGTTGTGCACCTACCACCTTGGTAACAGAGTGATCTGTCCCAATGATGAAAAAATCAGGTGTTCCTGTAAGGCCAAGGTCTTTGGCATTTGACATACTATCCTCTATGATTTTAACATAGCGAGACTCTGACATACATTGATTAAATTGGTTTATGTCAAGACTCTCTTGTTTTGCAAAGGTCAACAGGTTGCTAGACGATGCCCAGCCTGTATTTTCACCTGCCCAGTTGTTATATAATGTATCATGGTATTGCCAAAACTTTCCTTGCTCTTGGGCACAATGTGCTGCATGTGCCGCATTAACAGAGTCTTGCCCAATGATTGTAAAGTCCTTAAAAACTAGACGAACTTTTCCTGTATCTATATAGTTTTTTACAATATCTGATTCTGTTTTATGATAAAATTGATTACAATAATAGCATTGATAGTCCCCAAACTCAACCATTGTTATTGGTGCATCTTTTGAACCTAATTCAGGGGACGCATTGCCAGTTATCAAGTCAAGTGTTGTTTGAGTATCACTTTGTACTTGGGTTGAATCTGGGTTTTTTTCTAGCATTTGACCGTAAACAAAGAATAATACTACTGCGATCCCAACCATAGTCCCAATCCCAATACCAAACGATGGCCAGTGAAGTTTCAATGTAAGTATGGTCATCTTGAGATTATTTAGTTCTTGTTGAAGAGTATCTAAATAAGTAGGGAAATTTTCACAACAATTGTGAAAAGAGTTTTCGTAAATGGATATGGTTCAATAGGAAGCAGAATTGCTCAGTTTATTGCGGATGATAAAGAAATTGAAGTTGCAGGTGTAGGAAAGTATTCTCCCGATGAAAAAGTTGCAGATGCGATATCACGAGGTTTCAAAGTTTATGTACCAAAATCCAAGATGGATTCTTTTAAAAACTATAAGGTTAGTGGTACAATCGAAGAAGTTCTAGATAGCTGTGATTTAGTAATAGATGCAGCACCTGGTGGAGTTGGTTATGAGAATAAAAAGACGCTTTATGAACCTAAAAACTTGAAAGCAATTTTCCAAGGTGGGGAAAAAGTTACAGGTGACAAATCCGTATCTACTTTGATTTTTAATTCGCGTGTCAATTATGAAAAGGCGTTTGAAAACAAATATGTCATGCAAGGAAGCTGTAATGTAACTGGCATGGGACGCATCCTTCAGCCACTGAAAGAAAAATATGGAAAAAAATTGAAGCGATTTGATGCTACATTACTTAGAAGGTGGGCAGATTTGGAAGATACAAAAACACCAGTAAAAGATTCAATTGAATGGACAAAAAAACCACATCATGATGAAGATGTTAAAAATTACATGGGTGCTGATACGCCACTGTTTATCCGAGTATTCAAAGTTCCAACAAGACAAATGCATGTTCACTTGATGGATATACGATTTGATGGTCCAGCCCCAAGTACGTCTGAGATTATAGATTTATTCAAAAATGAGTATGGTGTAGCTACGTTATATGGTGTAAAAGGTACAAAAGACATACGAGATTTTGCAGAATCAATAAAATTTAATTTTAAAGATACAAACATGATCCACATTCATGCAGATGTAACTGAAAGACAAGATGATGTTATAAAATTGACTTATTCTGATGATCAAACAGGAATTGTAGTACCAGAAAATCATATATTAATGCAAGCAATGTTATTCAAAAAGAAAAGGGCAGAGGCATTCAAACACACTGAAGAATTATTCCACATGGAAGAAAAGAAAAAACTACTTCAAGAACATTTTTCAATGAAATAACTCAAAAATTGCCAAGTTGACGAATTTGAGCGTTTATTTTAATGTGAATTTATAAGAGACGGTATTCAATAATTAATATACAAAAATTTGTTCTCAACCATGAAACTAAATTCATTATTTAACAAACATAATCTACTGGTCAAACTCAAAAATAACAAAAATGGAGTAGACAAAAAATGAGTACTAGTTTTGCCATAGATATAACAGTACTAGCAATTTTAATCGGATTATCTGCATTTTTCAGCGGTGCGGAGATAGCCCTTATAGGAGTAAGCAAGGCAAAGGTAAATCAACTTGTAAAGGAAAAAGTAAGAGGCTCATCTGCGCTACATAAATTAAAATCAAATCCAAGTAGAATGCTTGCCACAATAAATCTTGGAACAAATCTAGTCAATGTTGGGTCTTCCGCACTTGCAACCCAAACTGCTTTGGAATTATTTGGAGATAATGGTCTTGCCATTGCTATAGGTGCAATGACTTTTTTATTACTCGTATTTGGAGAAATTACGCCAAAATCCTATTGCAATGCTAATGCGACAAAAGTTTCTTTACAAGTAAGTGGCATATTGTTGGCATTTAGTTATGTTTTTTATCCATTTGTAATACTTTTTGAGAAAATAACTAATGCCATATTAAAAATGGTTGGAAGTTCGCATCATCCTCCACCTATAACAGAACAAGAAATTTACAGTGTCATAGAACAAGGATTAGAAGACAAGGCATTAAAAAAACATGAAAGAGAACTGGTGCATGGTGCTCTGAAGTTTGATGATATTGTGATTCGTGCAGTCATGACGCCCAGAATTAAGATGTTTGTTCTTCCTGCAAAAACTCTTCTCTTCGATGCATTGCCACTAATTAGTAAAAGTGGATATTCTAGAATCCCAATCTATAAAGACACACCTGATCAAATTGTTGGAATATTGCATGTTAGAGATTTGTTAAAGTATTTAGAAAAAGATGAAAAAATGGTTAGTTTAGAATCAATTAGCCGTAAACCCATATTTGTATCACAGGAACAAAAAATTGGAAATCTGTTACGGGAGCTACAAGGTAGACAGACACACATGGCGATAGTTGTAGATGAATTTGGAGGTGTGGAAGGATGTGTCACACTTGAGGATCTTTTAGAAGAAATAGTCGGCGAAATAATGGATGAGACAGACAAAATCGAGCTTAATTTCAAGATGTTGGATAAAAATACAATTCTTGCAAGCGGAGATGTTGAGATAGATACAGTAAATGAGATATTCAAATCAAATATTTCGCACGGTGATGACTATTCAACAATAAATGCACTAATCCATGACAAATTAAAAGATATTCCAAAAGTAGGAGATAAGATAGAGATAGATTCTATAAAAATGACTGTTGAAGAGGTAGTAAACAATCAAGCAAATCAGGTTAAGATAGAAAAAATTATCACCTAGGATCTTGGTGGATTGGCAAACTTGTTTTGAGAATTTTTATGATAATCTACTGGTATTGAAGAATCCTTTTGCCTTCCAGTCAAAATTCCCACCACGGTGTCATCCTTTTTAATAACACCTTCATCTTTCAATTTTTTTACTCCAGCTGGTACTGATCCCGAAGCCATTTCACAATCAAATCCATTAAGACCTACCAATGCCATTCCATCAAGCATCTCTGAATCTGAAACTTGAGTTACTACTCCATTTGTGAATTCAAGGGCGCGTATTCCTTTTAATATGTTTGCAGGTTTTGCAATTTGTATTGCAGTTGCCTTTGTCTTTGGCCTTATTCCACTCTTATCCATATGCTCATAGTACCTTTTGATCAAATCAGTATCTGGTTTCCCTTTGTTCCATCTAAGTTTCGTTTCCTCAAACTTTCCGTTGTATAATGTGTGAAGTGTATTTGCCCCTTCTGAATTGATAACTGCAAGACGTGGGATTTTTTTAATCCAACCCCATTCGTATAATTCCATCAAACTTTTACCGCAACTAGACGTGTTTCCAAGAGCCCCACCAGGATAAACAATCCAATCAGGAGGATTCCAATCTAAATATTCTAATGCTCTAAATATGATTGTCTTTTGTCCTTCTATTCTAAATGGATTAACAGAATTAACGGTGTATCCACCTACCTCACCAGCTTGTTTTAGAGATGTAGAAAGGGCATCGTCAAAATTTCCATTGATTTCTATCACTTGAGCACCAAATTGAAATGCTTGACTTAATTTCCCTGGTGCGACTTCGCCTGCTGGAATATATACATCACATTCCATGTTTTCATTTGCAGCGTACATTGCAGCAGACGCGGAGGTATTTCCTGTAGAAGCACAAATTATTTTTTTTATTTTTACTAGTTTGGCATGAGTAACTGCAGTAGTCATTCCGTTATCCTTGAATGATCCACTAGGATTGTATCCTTCTGGTTGAAGCCATAGGCTTTGTACTCCAACATATTCTGATACTTTGGACATGTGATATGGTTTTGATAAGCGACCTTCTGCGCCATCTAATGACACTAAATATTTTGAACATTGATCTATGGCTTCGGTTTCTATTTGACAGAAATTTAATAACTCTCTAAAACGCCAAACTCCACTTTCATTAAAAATATTATTAGCATGATTTCTTCGCATGTAAAATACTTCTTTAAGTGATGTAGGTGGTACGGTTTTGTATTTTACATCCAAAAGATGCCCTTTATCGCATTCTATTCTGATGTCTGAAATGTTGTATTCTAAACCACAAGTCGGATCTATGCATTTTAGGTAAGCTTGTGACTTCATTATGCAAAATTTAGATGGTTCTTATTTAAATCTAGAGGAGTTATGGAATCTTGGTTAACTGGATAAAACAGACGCTTATTTTTTTGGTCCAGAACGCATGTGAAAATTAATACAACACTTGCATTCTTTGGAAATGCATTCCTTCTCTGATATATGACCACATATTCCGCATTCGCAGTGAGTTTGCATGATATTTCTTTTAGTACTATGCATTTAACCAATATGGGGTTTCTTCTCTAGGTGTTTTGCTCAATTTCTGCTTATTTTGATTTTTTTGACTTGGCCGTAGTCTTCTTGTCTGCCCTTGATTTTTCTTCTGCGTGCTTTGCTTTGGCATCTTCGGTTTCTTTACTTTTCTCATCAACTGCTTTCATAACAGCTTGTATGAGACCATCTAAATCGCTATCAGAAACTTGTGGTTCTACCGAGCTGGCAATCTGATTGATAGTGTCAGAAATAGCAGAGCTTACCTCCTCAAAACTTTCTGGATCTTCATAGGCTGCACTATACAATGCCTTTAGCCTCCTTACGTCTGAAAGTACTTGATCGGTCAACGTTAGGCGATATTTCTTACCGTTTAACGTTATTTCCTGACTTATCATGTGCTTGGTCTCTCAGTTCTACTTTCATAAAGTTTTCTGTAAGCAAAGAACAATTACCAGAAGAAAATAATCAGTAAAATGAGTGAAATGCCATGAGTGATGCTCATAGATATTTTGCAACTGGAGTAAGTATGATCACATCTGGTGGTGCCAAGAACAGCAATGTTATGGCAGCTGAATGGACCATGCAGATATCTTATGATCCCATGCTAATTGCAATTTTTATACACAAGGGTTCGGTTACGTTGAAGAATATCACAAAAACAAAAGAATTTGGCGTAAACATGGCTTCTGATGAACAATCTACTGCGATAAGTACTGCTGGTGGTTTTAGCAGAATTGAGCTTGACAAGCTGTTAATTACCGATGTTTTTAAAACTGTAAAGCCAAAGAAAATTAAAACTCCATTGATACAAGGATGCGTCATATCTGCAGAGTGCAAAGTAGTCATGAAAAAAACTATAGGTGATCATGTCATGATTGTTGGAAAGGTAGTACGGATACGACATGATAAAACAAAAAAACCACTCATTTATCACAGAAACCGATATTTCCAAATAGGTTTACCTATAGAGCCTGATAGAAAAAAAATTTCTGTCAATACTGGCATATTTGAAGCGTTCAAGAGGGAATCTCAAGGAAAATTCATTTTAAAATATATTGGAATCGTTATAAAATCAAAACATGGAATATTGACATTTAAGCAGAAAAATTTCCATAAAATGATTCCACTGATCAAGAGCCCAAGAAAGATGGATTATAAAAAACACTTGGAAAAATATCTTCAAGAGAATGGACTTGATGTTTCAGTGATGGATAAACCAGTTCTACGAAGAGTAATTTTAGTAAACAAACAAAAAGTTCAAAGAATAAATTTTGTTTTATTTGTTGGACATTTGAAAACAAACTCTAAAAACTTTGTATGGGAAAAAGATAACAAGTTTTTGAATTCTTTACTTTAAATTACAATGTAATCCAACGCTACTGCATCAGCAAGCAATGAGGCATGTCTTGAACTTAGAATGTAGCCATTCTTGATATCAGTTGTTTGAACCCATCTATTTGTGGAACTATAATGGCGTTTTTCCTTCATTTCTTTTTCAATCACACCTAGATCAAATTCTCCCTCTTCGACTTGTTGGTTTGTTATGTGTTTTATTGTTACCAATATTTTTTTGACTTTTACTCTGACTCCAAACCTCCAAACATGATCTGAAGCATCATCTTCTACTTCTAATAACTTCAGTTTGATTTCTTTAGTTCCAAGCGCATCCCTACTTATCAAACTTCTTTCGTCCACAAAATCTTCAAAGCTCATATATTATCTGCATATGTTCGGATTAAAGAAGTATTCGATCATTTTTGGTTTTAGAAAACGGCATTAAACAATCATCTAATACAATTGACTGCCTCTTTCCTCCGGAGATGGCATATGTTTCACCATCATAAGTACATACAAAATCCATTGGGGTCAGTGATTTGTCCCATATTTTATAATATTCTTTTAATTCGCGATGCTCATATTTTCCCTTCCCTATTCTTTTTTTAGACATAAATTTGAATGCAATTATCATTTTTCTTGTGCGATAGAGTTCAAAGGTGTCTATCCATTTTAGGCATCGAATAATTTGATCATAAGGAACGCGTAGAGTAGTACTGGTTCCAGACTTTGCTTCAATGACGTAAATTATGCTTTCACTGGTATTTACAACTAAGATATCTGGAAGGGCTACGCTTGGTGAACCTAACCTAAACGCTTTCCAGGTATCGCGGGCATTGAATCTTTTAACCAAGGTGTCTTCCCAATTATAACCACGCTGTCTTCTAGTGCGGGCAACCTTTTGATTCATTTTAGATATTAAGGAACTCTGTTTTTTCAGATTTAGTTTCTTAGGTAATGTGAGTTCCATATGTGTGATTGAAAAGATAATTCAAAATATAGAGTGCGTGGTAATTATATTAACACCATGTAGCCTATTTTCAGAGCATATTTCTGCATATATATCTACATCAGATTAATAAGATGGATCTAAAATGTAAGTGGTATGTCCACTGAAAATCCAATAACATATCTAAAATACAAAAATTATGAAGATCTTTTGAAAGTCATATTGTACTCATCGCAATCTATGCTAGGGGTGGTTCCTTTACTATACAGCATAAATTACAAAAATCAAGAGATAGTATTCATACAAACTGGTACAATTGGAGGAATAGTTGTACATTATTTATTAGAAAAAAGTAAACCCCCAAAAAAATTCATAGAAATGAAAAGATTAAGTGGTGATTTTACTTTTGTGGATAAAGTTGGAAACGATGGCATGTCTTTGTATATTCCAATAATAGAACTAGAAAAAACAACTTTGGTTTTTCCCTAGATTGTCATAATATGCACGTGTTAGTTCTTCCACATGATGGCATTATGGTAATTTCTGTGACAACTACAATCACATGGTACAGTAAGGCACTTCTCATGCTCATCATCTTTGCATTCATACGCAATGAACATTATTTAGCCTCCTTTTTTAAAACTCTAAAATGAATGTGGGTTAATAAATAACCTCCAAAGACTATGAGTGCTAACCATATTCCAATCAATAATGTGAGATTATCATCGCTTATGTTTTTTAGAACTGATGGTTTTGCCAAAATATCAGATTGGACTATGCCATTTGACCATGTTATTATATTAAAACCAGCAAAAATTAAGAAAATCACCGAGCTTGTAACAAGAGATAATGCTGAGACTATTTTTGAATTCAACTATTCCTATTTTTGTGTTAATAGATATAGCACGTTGTGAGTATGAAAAAGAACATACAATATTCTGAATTAGGTGAGATTTTACTAAGATTAAGTCAAATTTACTACCTCTTGATGCTTTTATGATATTTTCACATTTTAGGACATGGTACGTCTTATAGGAACAAAAACCCTTAGTCCTACTACTTTAGGGTATATTGCAATAATATTGGCTGCTACTTTGGAAGCGTTTCGACAGATACTTTCAAAAGCACTCTTGGTTCCAGACAAGGTTCCTTTTTCAGAAGTAAGCCCTCTGACCATCGCATTTATCATATTTATTGTAAATGGATTATTCTTTACTCCATTTGCTAGAAAAAGTATTTCGTTAAGACATGTTCAAAAAAAGGATCTATTTTTTGTAGCGCTAATTGGGATAGCTGAGAGTGCAGCATTAATTACGTATTTTTTTGGGTTGCATTATTCTACTGCAATAAACGCTTCTGTTCTCAATAATGGTGAAATTTTGTTTTCAGCCATTTTAGCAATAATCATTTTCAGGGAGAGATTACAGAAGATGGAGCGGATACCTTTTTCGATGATGATCGCAGGAATGATAATCATACCAATAGGATATGATTTTTACACAAATGGTATCGAAACATCAAAACTTGTAATAGGCGACATTTTACTTCTTGTAGCTGGATTGTTTTGGGCATTAGATATCAACATGTCAAACTATGTAAGCAACAGATTAGGATCTCAAAGAATAACACAGTTATCATCATTTGCAGCGGGCCTGTTTGCTCTTTCTTTGATGTTTATCTTTCAAATCCCATTATCTGTTGAACCTATACAGATACCAATCATAGCAATAATAGGCATAATCAGCATAGGCATGTCAACTGCACTTTTCATAACAGCGTTAAAACTAATAGGTGCGGTACGTACCATATTGTTGTATTCTATTAATTCTGGTTTTGGCATAGTATTGGCATATGCGATTCTCAATGAGCAGGTAAATATAGCAAATGTGGTTTCTGTGAGCATTGCGTTTGCAGGTCTATATCTTCTCAGAAATAGGCTAGCCGGAAAACAATCAGTTACAAAAATGGAAAGACCAAAATAAATTTTAAAAGCCTTTAAACGATGTCTGATGGTTTGTAGGTTTTTCTTGCACCATGTAGTTTTTCTAATCTGTGCAATCTTTTGATTACAAAGTCTGCAGTTTCTTTCACATCAGGATTTGGATCTTTGGTTGCTTCTAAAATTAATTTTGTACTATCAAAAGCACGCATTAACCCTAATGATTCCAATGCTTCATGTCTTGCTACCACACTAGTATCAAACAGTGCAGTTTGAACAAGGTCAGGTATTTTATCTCTCATATCTCTTGCAGCTATTTGATAACATGCCTCGTGCTTTACCACTCCATTTGTATCATTTTTTAATACCCAAGACATCAAATCTGCTACTTTTGTAAATAGTGGATTTTTAGAGCCAACTATTTCTGCTACCTCCCCTGCAAGCCAAACAGCATCCCAGCGGAGTGATTCATCATCCTCTTTTTCTACTATCTCGATGCAACGTTTTAGGCGTTTTTCAACAGGTAAACTTCTAAGGTTATTCTCATCGAGAATAAGTCTACTACTCATATATTACTTCTTAAAAGCATGATTTTTAGTACAGGCGTCAAATTATGCTGATCCAAGGATCAATATTGTCATACCGTACTATTACAGACAAAGTCATTTTAATTAAAAGTCGATAGGGTATAGCATGCCAGCGTTTGATTGCCTAATAGGCAAGTCGCTAGTTGATGTTATAAAGGACAACCTAGGTCAAACCACCGTGGAAAAAATAGAACAAAGGCTATTTGAAAAATTTGGCACAAATTTAGTTCAAGCATCAGGTGATTTTCCTAAATTAGACATGGTATTAAGAGAATTCTTTGGTGATGGTGCAGAAGGCATTGAAAGAAAGTTATTACAAAACATAATGGTCATAGAACAAAACAAGGTCGAGAATAAAGAATGGATAAGTATTGGCGACTCTAGGATCAACAAAGTAATTTTAGAGGCAATTGGTGACGATGATACTAAAAATATTCTAAATTCTGTGCTTGACAAATCCAAGATAATTTCAGAGATTTTAGAGGATTGTAACATTCCTCAGACATCAGGGTACAGAAAGATCAATAGTCTAATTCAAAATGGATTGTTAACTATTAGTGGACACCAAACAACTCGTGATGGAAAGATAGTTAACAAATACAAAGCAGTATTTGAAAACATTCAGATCCACATGGAAAAGAACAAAGTAGTGATTCAAGTTCAACCAGCAAGAGAATATCTTAACAACAGCTCCATCATGCCAATGATTAGAGGTTAAGATATTATTGTTAGCATGGAAGGGAAAAAAGTCTGAACCTGACATAGTACCAGAACGTCTTGCAACTTCGATTAATTATAAAATTCTAATTTTAATTGGAGTGATAGTAGTATCATTTCAAACTTACCTTTATTACGCATTTCCTAATCCTGGTGACGCATCAAAACTTGTAGATGTAGTTTCCGTCATAAATCCATCCATTGCAGCTGCATTTGGATTTTATACAGCTAAAAAATATCGCGGAACTGAAGTTTTTGGAAAGGCGTATCTCGCATTAGCTATTGCACTAGCACTAAACGCAGTAGGCGAGTCAATTTATGGAGTCTATGATGTACTTGGACTAGATACCACATTTACTGTTGCGGATATTGTCTTTTATTCATTCTATCCAATGGTTATGATCCACCTTTTCCTAAACATACGATTTTTCAAGCCAAAAATAAGCAAGATAACTAAAGCATGGGTCATAGCAATTCCGATTGTTATCACATCAATATACAGTATTTTATCAATAGAAGATGCCACCAACATCGATGCCATGTTCTTCGCAGGTTTGGCTTATGTTATGCTCTCTTCAAGTACGCTATCTGGTACCATGTTAGGCGCTAGAATCTTCAGACAAGGAATACTTGGTGTAGCCTGGCTGGTTCTTTTAATTGGAATTATACTTCAAACAACTGGAGATGTGTGGTTTTCGTATCTTGACAGTTTTGGCACCTATACACTGGTCAGCCCAGTAAACTTATGTTGGTATGCAAGCTATATGGTAATAGCATATGCGCTATACAAACATCAAAAAACCATCTAATGAAATTTTACATACAGTAACAAACAGATCGTGTCATAATATCATATTACTTAATGATGATTAATAGTTGATTTAATTTCCAAAAGTGGTAGAACATCTTTTTATTATACAGAAAGAAGATAGAAACATGTTTCAACAAGCAACAAGCTGTTCATGTGATGTAGGCAATTCACAAAGAGATGAAGGTGTTTTATCTGTGAAGAAAAATCAAGGTACACCAAAACTTGTTGAGATAGTAAATGCTATGCTTACTGCAATACTGATAAAAAACACTGGCAAACTAGGACAAAAAGATGATGACTTGCAATGCATCATAAATGAAATATCAGTTATAACACAAAATCTTCGCTAGACATAAGTTATAACCTGTGTAATAGGGTATTACACACTGATCTCTAAGAATTGTATCCCGTATTATTGTAATATGACACAGGATATGACTAATCTTTCAATATCCGAATCCGTACCGGATACAAAACCTAGTGAATATGATGTGCTATTTGATAAAATGAAAAATGAGTTATCAAAATTTGGTCTAACTCAAAATCAATCCAAGGTTTTCCTATTCTTGGAAAAGCACGGTCCCAGTACTGCTACACAAATAAGTAAAGCACTCAAGATTCCAAGAACCGAGACATATCATCTACTGACAAACCTACAAAACAACGGAATCGTATCTGCGTCATTTCAACATCCGATTAAATTTAGCGCCTATCCACTTGATAAAGCCATAGGAGTTTTAATCAATGCAGAAAAAGAACGAGTCAAAAGCTTAGAAAACCAGGAAAAAGACATTGTAGCACTTTGGGAGACAATGCCAAAGTTTGGATTAGATAAGGACGAAATAAAAGATGGGAAATTTCAAATGCTACAAGGTCAGAATCAAATGACTAGCAAAATAAGTGAGATGCTAATAAATGCAAAAGAATCAATTCAGGTACTTGCATCAGAAAAGGATTTTATGAAATTTTATCACGCAGGATTTCTAGAATTAATGAGGGATTCCAAAGTAGAGACACAGCTAGTGTCATCTTCTTCAAGTAAAACAGAGTATATTTTTTCAGGATCGCTAAAAAATAAAGTAAAAAGAATGCCACTTAAAATTAAAGAAGATTTATGCTTTATTATAAAAGATGATAATGAAGCAGTCTTGTTTATGAAAAAAACCAACGATGCTAAGAACATTCTGATAATGTGGACAGATTCTTATTCCATGATATATGCACTCAGATTATTGTTTACGTATATTTGGTCAAACTCTAGATACTTTAAAGATAGTAAAGGTGAGTGATGAAATGAAATTTTTTCATAGAAACAAAGAAGATCATTTTGAATCAAAATTCATACCTATTGACAGCGGTATGAATTATGATAAACCGTACATAATGAAGGCCTTGGTCGCACTTGCAATTGATAAGACTCTTTTGAGTATAGGAAAACCAGTATTAGATAAAGTAACAAACGAGTTGTATAAAAAGTACCAATGTTACCTGCCTGACTGCTATGATCATCCTGAGTATCTAGAAGATATACTAAAATCAGTTTTTGGCAGTTCGTATCATACAATTGTTCATGCTATAACCGTTGAACTTCAAGATCACATGAGCGACAAAGGAATAGAAGTATTAATCAAAACAATAGGCAGATAAGATGCTAATAATCGAACAAAACAGATCAGCCAAACCATTACTGGCATGTCTTTTCATTATTGGGTTAGTCATAATTGGTACAACGTATATAGATAAACAGATAGGCGAAATCACGACAGATTTGATGTATGTTCACATAACAGGAGCGCTAGTAATTTTGACCTTGATTCTGGCAGTACGATTCAGACTCAAAGGCTCTCATGGAAAAGCCTGGGCATTATTTCTTGGCGCCATGACATCATGGTTCATAGCTGAAACTCTGTGGACAGTATACGAATTAATTTATCATGTGAACCCATTTCCATCTCTTGCAGATGTATTCTACATTGCAGGATATCCGTTTATGTTGCTCTTTTTAATAAATTACATCAAACCAATAAAAAAAGCGATAACAAGAAAAATGCTAGTTACTGCAATATCCGTATCAATAGCTATGGCAATTCCAGGCATTTACATGGCTTACTCCTTTGATCCAAAAGTCTCATGGTTTGAAAACATAATTGCTACTACGTATCCGATTGCTGACTCGATAATTTTTGTTCCAGCAATTATAGGAATATCCCTTTTCTTTAGGGGCGAAGTTAACTTTACTTGGTCACTAATTTGCATAGGGATAGTGTGTTCATTTTTGGGAGATACTGGTTTTCAATTCGCACAATTTACTGAGACGTACTATACCGGACATCCAGTGGATGTAGTATTGTTATGGTCATACATATTATACGCATTTGGGGTATATGATCATATCAAAATTTTTGGAAAAAACATAGAAAGAAATTCGAATAAAATCAGTAGATAGGTTCTAAGATAAACACTGCATGTCCGTTTTCATAGTCACATTTTACAAGATTCAATGATTGCCCAATCTGTAAATTTGGTGCATTTATTATGTTTCCCATTATTCTCAGCCCATCTTCAAACTCGGAGATGCAAAATATTTCACCATCCTTACGTGAGAATTCTATTAGCTTGGCTGTTCTGTTCACCTTTTTCCATATAGCCATGCCAAAACATTGGTTACAAAAATCACTTATAGGCCACACAAGTTTATTGCAATGAGTACAAAAAGTACAAACAAAATTGTTATTTTTTAATTCTTGTTCGAATTTGTTCATGATTCTAGTATGAGTACTGTTGAGGAAGTAGCTGCAGCGGACATATTTTGGACCAATCCTGTTTTTGCTCCCTCTACTTGTCGTTTGTTGGCCTTTCCTTGCAATTGTTGAAATATTTCTATTGTTTGTGCTATTCCAGTGGCGCCAAGAGGGTGGCCGCTTCCAATCAAGCCTCCCCTTGGATTTATTTTCTTGTCATCAGTATCATAGAGATTTTTAACATATGTACTACCTTTCCCCTTTGGCGCAAACCCAAGATCCTCAAGTTCAATTATTTCACATATGCCAAAGGCATCATGCAATTCTGCCACATCGATGTCAGAAATAGTTTTTTTTGCCATCTGACACGCCGAGGATGCTGATTGAATTACTGATGACATTGATGTGAGTTCCTCATTTTTTGTAAATCCAGCAGAGATGGATTTTTGACCTATTCCTGAAATCCAGACTGGAGAATCAGTGAATTTTTTAATAGTATTCTCTGCTGAAACCAGTACCGCCGCAGCACCATCACATGGCATGGAACAATCATAAAGTCTCAGATTTTCAGTAAGTGGTTTTGATTTCATAATTTCATCTATTGTGAACTCTTTTTTAAAAAATGCATAAGGATTGTTTATAGCATTTCTGTGATTTTTAGCACTAACATATGCAATATCTTCTAATGTTGTGCCGTATTTGCGCATGTGTGCATTTGTGAACATTGATGACCAGTATATGGGATGCGTATACTGACCACGTGACTTGTCCCATTCTAATACCAATCCAGGATTGTTGGATTTTTCAGCGCCTATTACAAGTACCGAGTCTGCAAGACCGGAAGCAACATAAGAATATGCTGATACGATGCCACTAGTACCTGAATTGCACAAGCTTTCTATGGCATGCGCAGACTTTGGACTAATTCCAGATAATTCTGATATTATATTGGCCAAATACTTGTTGTTGTCATTTGTCGATGTTATGACTACATCAATATCTTTTTGTGATAGATTTTGAGATTCGTCAAAGAGAGATTTAACAGCAGAGAGCATAAGTGTGTCAATCGGTAGATCGTTTTTAGAAAACTCTGTTAAACCGGATGCAGCTATTCCGACTTTTCTCAATTCATTTCCTCCTTTAAAGTTGAAACAAGCATACTAAATGACACTTTGACATCACCTACCGGATTGAATTGAAGTATTGGAAGATCAATACCTGAACTAACAAATCTTGCAAGTTGCTTGTGTACATCATCTGGCGTTCCACATATAGCTAATGACTTTGTCATATCATCTGTAACATAAATGTGATTATCCTTGAAACCTGATTTTTGGTATTCTTCGTAGATTAATTTAATTTCTTTCTCAAATCCATTCTTTTCCAAGAATTCACGATAAATTTTTCCAACTGACACATAAAACGCTATTGTTTTTTTTGCTCTTGTTATTGCATCATCTGCATTTTCTGATAGTGATGTTATCAGTTGGCATGCAACATTGATTTTTCGCTTTCTTTGCATTTTTTGTATAGTCTCCTTTAATTCATTAATTGGTCTTAGATAAAATATAACACCGTCTGCAACATTCCAAGTTAAATCTACCATTTTCTGGTTAATAGCTGCAAGATATATCGGAATAGTATTTCGATATGGCGAGATTAAAAGCCTAAAATTTCTTAAATGAAAAAACTTTCCATCATAATTGACTTTTTTTCCAGCTAGAATTAATCGAATTATCTCCACATATTCTTGCATTCTTGAAACAGGATGATTGAACTTGATTCCATGCCAGTCCTCAACTATAGCTTGGCTACTTGTTCCAAGTCCTAGAATGAATCTGCCTTGAGATATTGTATCCAAAGTAGCAGCGGTCATGGCAGTAAGTGCTGGGCTTCTTGAATAGATATTCATTATTGATGAACCTATTTTTGGTTTTTTTGCTATCTGTGAAACAGATGCTATGACAGAAGCACATTCCATGCCCCATGTTTCAGGTATCCAAATTGAGTCTGGTTCATGTTCGGATAATATTTTAGAACATGCCATTATTTGGTCGACAGTAAGTAATGAACCTAGACTAAATCCGATTCGCAAAATTATTTCACCTGCAGGAATTTTTCATACTGGTTTTTTTTCATGTCAGATGAGCATGTTTCAATATCTTTGTGAGAATCAATAGAATTCCAAAACACGTTTGTGAATTTGACTACATTTAATTGCCTTTTTTTTGCTAGTGACGGAAATGCTATAGTTTCAATATTACCTTTTTGAGGCAGATGATCAAAAATTGTCTTGTCTAGATAATATATACCAGAGTTCATCCAATTGTTTGAAATTTCCGGTTTTTCTTCAAATTTTGTAATTTTATTTCCAAGTGTATGAATCACACCATAGGCAGTTCTAAGTGGGATCACGGCTATTGAATTTGCGGTTTGTAATTTTTTTAAATCGATATTTGTAATAACATCTCCATTTATGACAAAAAAAGTATCAGATTTGATATACTTTCTAGCCTTCTTTATAGCTCCGCCAGTTCCCAGAGGTGTATTTTCAATAGAAAATCTAATTTGTACGTCTAGTTTTTTTGATTCCAAATGATTTATCAACTGATTTGATAGATGACCGGCACAAATTACAATATCTCTTATTCCAAATCTCTTGAAATATCTTATCTGCCATTCTATTATTGGAACATTATCTACTGGTACAAGTGATTTTGGAATATAACTCGTTATTGGCTGCAACCTTTTTCCCTTTCCTCCAGATAAAATAACAGCTTGCATATTACAACGCGTCCTCATTTACAATTAAAAGATTTGGAAAAGTACTATCAAGATTCTTGTTTGTTATCGATAGGCTCGGTCAAATAATAAAGTTCGGTATAGCATTCTGTGCAAAATTCTTTATCTTCTGTATGCTCGCAATCATAGATCTTTTTTGATTCTTTTCCACACTTTGAGCATGTTTGCATATTGTTATATTATGAATTAGCGTGATTTTTTAATTTTTAATCCGCCCAAAATGGCTATGATTATTCCGATACCGACAACTGCCCCAAATTCACCTTTACCCGAGTCTGGGATTTGGTTTGCTGCCAAAGCAAATATTATTCCAACACCTATCATCATCAAAGCGCCTCCAACAATTATTAGGATCCCCAATATTTTTGATGATTCTTGTCTCGTGATAAAATATGAAATTATCAAAAGGGCAGCAGGAATTAAGCCAAATACTACTCCTCTTACCTTGACATCAATATTAAGAAAGGCAGAATTTTGAATACCAATTTTCTCTGTTATGGCCAAAATAGAATCAGCGCCATAAATAGCCAATAATACGATTGATACAATCGATATGATCAATGCTACTTTTAGTGCCATATGGCTCCTCCAATTTTACATGTAATAAATCTTCAAAATATTCCTAGCTTGTTTGATTGATGAAATAAAATATACTTTATCTTGGAATCATATTCAATATTAGATCACCGTAAAAGATCTGTGTGATAAAGCCTGCAGTGATGTAAATTATATACGGTATACCAGGAGTAACCCAAGTATTTTCAGCTGTGCAGAATGTTTCATTTTCAGCATGTTTGAGTGAAAAATCAAGCTTTCTAATCCCATCAGTCATACGTTCCATGGAAAAACTGTACTTTGGAATGTTTTTTGTCTTGTAGCCTATGCAAAAAGCCATTGCCCTGTTTAGTTTTGATGCTTCAACTCCCTTGAAAAGATCCTCTTTTCTTAAAACGGCAATCATGTTTCTGCCAATATTGACAAAAATCGGGGCAATTGAGAATATTGCTGCATTTGTAAGAGATGTAAATGGTGTTATCTGCGTGTTATTTAGCGTCTGCATTGGTGCAAGAGATGCAAGCACTATCAAACACAAGGCATCCGCTCCACCAAAAATACCTAATCTCCAAAGTAAAAGTGCGACAGGCGCTATTATCATAGCAAATGCCAATGTAAAAACAGTATGCCAGACATCAGTATCAAAAAAGATCAAAACTACAGAAATAGCTCCAAACCCAATCCATAACATGTCATTGATCTCCCTTTTTCTTATGTCAAGAAAGGAAGCTGTAAGTAACATTACCAGTGCTAAAATTATTCGTATATAATATAATTGGGAAACTGATTCTAGCATAGTATCTCATTTGTTAAATTATGACAAGTCTTGCAACTTTCCAGATAAACGCCTGTCCAGTTACTTGTTAAGATATAAATCATAATCTGATCGCACGTTTCCAAATTTGGTAGAATATTGTTAAATCCCTGTCTGTGGAATAACGTTTATGAAATTGTTCTCGGCCTTTCACAATCCGTCTACAAAAAAATACACAATATACTATACAGTGGTCCTTACGGTAGTAACTGGAACAGTTCTTTTTACTACCATGCAATTGATTCACACCACATATATCCAAAACACCATGACATTTTTTGAAGGGTTTTTCTCCTTGTTTATGCTCAGTAGAAATTCTACAGTAGGAAATGCGTTACTTGCACACCTATCTGCAGTCAAGGGAGTTGTCAAACCACTCTTACTTTTTTCCTAACCCGCTTACTTTATCTTTTATTTCTGAAAATTTTTCTCCAAGACCACTCTGTTCCATCATAGATGATAGCATGTCTTTTTTCTTAAAAATAATAAATCCTATGCCACCTGCTATAGGTATCACAATCATAAAGGGATTAATTCCAAATATTGTGAAAGTGCTTTGTGTTGCCCCTTGAAGTAGTTGCGATGATGTATTAGCAGATAACGGAGCATTTATTGTGATGTCTTTTGACGCTGTTGCAGTCTGATAGAGCCCGCCTGAGACACTGGCAGATATATGCAAAGTTCCTGCGTCATTTGATATGACACTGATTTTGGCAATTCCGTTACTATCTGTTACTTTGTCCATTTGTTGTATATTACCACCGTCGACTGTCCATTCAACATGGAGGTCTCGTAATGGTACTTTGTGATACATGGCAACAACATTTACATTCAATGGTGCATGAGTAGCTCCAAAATCTGGAGACTGTATGCTGACTTCAGGCACAAGACTTGAAATATTAACATCGAATTTTGAAAGCGGTACTTCATCTCCCAAGACAGCTATTTCTGATTGGCCTTCATTTTTTGCCTGCACAACAAATGTTGTAAAGTATGATCCTTTTGGAATCTGAACATTTGCTGGCAAATCTACAACTTTTGGATCACTTGAAACTAAATTAACAGTGATATCATGATCAACATACAAAGGCATTTGTTGATCATTTAATAATTCAATAGAAAATGTGTTGTTTATGCCAGACATTATTACATCAGGATGATCAATTGATACGGATTTGGGGGAAGTTGATACGCCATCAACTGTAAATGAATAGGAAGAGGTAGGGGCTGTTACCGATAAGCTTTGCATGCCACTTTTGATCAAAGTAGCGTCAACAATTTTGATAGGCTGTCCTTTTTGCATTGATAATTGTGAAGTTTGGACTATATTATCTGGAGATAAAAGCATGGAAAAATCAGTTGTCAAATTGGTCAGGGCATCACCTTTTGCCATGTAAAAAATCATAGGAAATGTAGTGTCTTGTAGAACCTTAGGTATTAGAGAATCGGCTTTAAGAGTAATCGCTTCTGTATTAAGTAGAGTCATAACAGGTGTAACGGGTTTTGCGTTTTCAGTGTCAACATTCAAGGTTACTGGATCAGCTGAATTACCTATTTGAGCAAATACTAGTGCACTTTGTGAACCATAAGACATTTGTACGTCAGGAACAGAGACAATAGAAGTATCTGAGGAATCAACGTGAATTTTAAGATTAGTGTCTGACAATAGAGTATTTCCAGAACTATCTTCAAGATGCATTACACCAATTAGTTCATTTTTTCCGGTTGCCAGAATTGGTAAAATATCCAATCTTGCAGATTTGTGATTCATGACTGCATTAGCATTAGTGACATTTATCTGGGCTGGAGCTGAAACAACTGCTCCTTTTGCAGATATCTCAACGTTGTAAATTCCGGTTGTCGCTGAAGATACTTGAATTGGTACATACGCCCAATAGGAATCTTTTTTGAGAATCAATGGCCCATTTACTTGTAATGGATTGGTTTCTTCACTTGTATTAATTGCATTAGTACTGTTTGTGTTAGTAATCTTGATCGAGACAGGAGTATCATTTTTTGCAATTATGGGATTATTTGACGCATCATGTAACTGAACAATCACATATGCCGTAGTAGCCTGATATGCATTGACTATTTTAGGAAAAACATAGACTTGAAGTGTGTTTTGAGTAATATCACTAGTTACAGTAACTGTAGTAGATACTGCTTGCATTGAAGGCGAAGATGCTGAAAGTGTTACAGTTCCTGGTTGACCAACGAAAAATTGGCCAGTAGTATGGTATGAGCCTTTTTTAATAACTATATTGCTAGTTATAGGATTCACAACATTACTATCCGATGTAGAAATTGAAATTTGAGTGTCTTCCGTTACAGGAGTTGGTATGTCATTATCGTTGACTGTTTCAATCCCTACATATCCATTTTTTGGGCCACTTGAAACAAAGGTATTTGGTACTGATTTTATCATAAGTTTTGTTGCAACATTTGCATTTTTAAGAACTAAAACATCAAATTCATCAGAGGAAAAACCAGGAGCTGCAAGAGCTATCTTTGCATCACCAGCTTTTACTGCTTTGATCTTTACATATGAGATACTGTGACTTGGATCTTGGGTTATATCTTGAATTTGAACTATTGTTGGATCAGAAGAGGTTGCAACTAGTTTATCAATCATGACTCCTTCTGTCTTTGAATAAACTTCGATGATACCGTTTGTATTTTCCATTATTTTACTAGGGAGTAGAACACTACCAATTACAGAGGGCGTATCTGCATTGGCATATCCTATAAACGCAATACTTGCCAGTATTATCAGCCCTAGTAAGTATTTCATGCTGTCAATATCTGTTCTTGAAGACGATATAAGAGAAAGTATGACATTTGCCATGACAGACTTAGGAGTGCGGTGCAAAGAGAGAGTTTACGTTTAAAACATGGAATTGTATAAACCCTATTGCGACTAAGGTTATTATTGTAAGCCATGTTGAGAGCATAAATCCCCCAGAATATGCACCGCTTGTTACTTTACCTATGAAAAGACCAGCTAGCCAAGCTTGAGCTACTACTGCTAAAGATACAAATTCCATGAACGGTTTGTAATCAATTGCATTTTTGTCTGGCTTTCCTAGAGTTTTCTGCTCATTAATATTTACAAATGAATCTATCGTCATAAGAGTTGTAAAACCAGTAATAGTTATGAGCATAAATCCCACTAGAACATATGGTTTAAGCATTTCTCGTTTGTGTTTTTGAATGTTGTATATTTTTTCACTTGTGTCTGCCAGAGAATCAAGTGTATTAACATTACCACCTCCAGATGTAATAATTTCAAACAATATTCTAAATGATATTAGTACTTGGAAATTTTTTATTTCATTTTCTAGTGTTGTATAGACATTATTCAGTGAAACACCCCATTCTAGTTTGTTTGAAATAGCATTAGCTATTTTATTGAATGATCTGTAATCTTTTCTCTGACATGCACGTATTACACATTTTTCAGGTCCTATACCAGCTTTTCTTGCTTCTGTTATATCCCTTAGAATTTGTGGAGTGCTAACTTCTGCATCAAGATTTAGTTTGTACATGCCCGCAAACTTTAAAGCTGGTCTAATTCCAATTGCAATGAGAGCACCACCTAAGATGTAAGGAGAAATACCTAGACCAGCAAATACATTACTAAAAATTAGAATTAATGCTGCTGCAATTATTGGAACACCAATTTTTAATATCTCTTTTGCTTTGATTTCAGGTGTATTGGCTATTACCAAGTTTTTCACAAGTAACATGAATATGACAGACATTGCAGGTGCGAACATAAGTAGCATGTATGGTGGCTGAGAAGAGGTATCACCATTACCTGTTATTGGGTTTGAACCAACTGCAGCTACTAATATAAAGACTGCAAGAACAACAATTTGTATAGTCAACCAAGCATGAACAAGGCCATTAACTTTTTCCACAGCTTGTTCCTCCCCGTTTTTGAATCTTTCAAATGCACTTAGCATCTTACTTTTTAGATAATTTACTACGTTTCCTCCGCTTTGAATTGCAGATACATATCCACTCAAAAACTCGCCCAATGCTTTTGAGGATGGTTTATCTTTTGCGTCATTGAGTGCAGTAAGAGGATCTATACCTAAGAGATCTATTCTTTTGATGATTTTTATTGATTCAGCTTGTACCATAGGTAACAAACTGATTTCTTTTATCTTGTGCAAAATAGTATAAGGACCAAAGCCACTGCTAGTCAATAATGATACGATTGTAATAAAAAACGGAAGCTCGCGTTCTATCTTTTTGGCTTGTTTTTTTTCAAAATCTCCCTGATCAAGCTTTTTAAATGAAAGCAAACTAGTTCTGCACTTCCAATTGTATCAATACTGAATTTGGATCTCTGTAATATTTGCCAACAATGTCTGAAACCCTCTTGTAATCACGGATGTCTTGTTCTGCCATCCACTTGAGTATGTTCATTCTTTTTGTATGCTCTTCAAGTACCTCATCTAGTTCTTTACCTGTTGATTCAGCAATCTTTTTGAAAAGTATGCTTTCTCTCAAGTCTTCATTGAAATGATCATTTCTTGGATTCCATGTAAAAGCAGCATGTGATGTGTTTGCACCTGTAATTTCTGCAACATTCATCACCCTTCTACCGCTTTGACCCGAACTCTCTTTGACTCTCTTAACAACAAGTGCGCAGTTCATCAATGAAATGTAGGCAGGAGGAATATCCATTGGTTTTTGTTGTAGTCTTTTTACAGCCGATTCCAAACCATCTGCGTGCATTGTACACAGACCACCGTGTCCTGTGGCCATTGCTTGAAACATCACATATGCCTCAGAACCTCTAATTTCTCCCACTACAAGGTAATCAGGTCTGTGTCTTACACCTGCTTTTATCAAATCATACATTCCTATCTCTCCCTCTCCACCTAAACCAAATCCACTTCTTGAAATCAATGTAAACCAGTTTTCATGATTTATGTTAATTTCTGCAACATCTTCTACTGAAAATATTTTGTAATCTGGATGCACAAGTCCTGTGATTGCATTAAGCAGTGTTGTCTTACCACTTGCTGTGGAACCAATAATGATAAACGACATTTTTGCTTCAATTAGCATCCATAGGTATGCTGCAATGGAAAGATTGATTGTTCCAAATTTTATTAGATCAATTACAGTGTAAGGATCTTCTTTGAATTTTCTTATAGTAAAACTGGTTCCTTTTGGTGTGATTTCTTTTTGATACAAGACGGAGATTCTATGATTTCCTTGAAGTGCAAGATCTGAAATTGGAAAGGCCGAGCTTATGTGCTTTCCTGCTCTAAATACAATCCTTGAAACAAAAGAATTTAGCTTGTCTTCTGAACTAAACTGTATGTTTGTTGGAATGCTGTCATAATTTCTATGCCATACGTAAATTGGCTGTTGGTTTCCACTGCAGCTTATATCTTCTATACTAATATCATGCATTAATGAATCGATTATACCAAACCCACTTATGTCGCGTTTGAGATAATACTTTACTTTCTCAAGACTTGTGTTGGAATTGTTTAGGAATAATTTCTCGTTTTCTTTTAAAATAACATCAAGGTGATCATCAAATGAGGTACTTTTTGATTCAGAAGGCGATTCTAGGCTTTCTTCAATAAGCCTGTACAAGGTCTGAAATATCTCCATTTCAGTACGGTTTAGTTTTAATTCGTCTACAAAATACAAATAACTTGATTTTTCCTGGTTATACAAAATATCTACATAGCTAAATGGAGGGTTAAGAGGATATTTTTTTACTATCTCATATCCGTCTGGAATCCTTGTTTGAGTTTCATCAATAAGATCCGAACTAAAAATATCATTTTCATTTTTTGGATTTTTATCTTTCAATTTACTTTCTCCATGAATATAAAAAGACAAGAAGAGGGCATTTTAAGACTCCTCTACTTGGATTGTAGGGTTACTGTTGTTGGTGAACCGACTTGTCCTGCATACAATGCAACACTGCCAGATGAACCAGCATCTACTGATGTCAAAAGGTTTTGTGGAATCTTGAAGTAGATGATAGCCTTTTCACCAGGTGCTAGTGATACTGGACCACTCTGTTTTAGTAAACAGAGAGTTGGGTTGTTAGTTTTACTTCCTAACTGCATTACCAGCGGACCTGGACTGGCAGAACATCCTGCAGGGACTCCAACACCTGTACCATTTGCCATTGCACCAGTGACGGGATTAATAGAGGTAAAGTTTAGAGCAGATTGTAGGTTTCCAGTTGTCACCCGAGTTGAGTTTTTATCAGCATACCAGTTTGCAAATGGTATTTGTTGACCACGAATCTGTATGCTATCAACTCCCAACAATTTATCTCCGCTGTTTCTAACATCAGCTGCACCCCATGCCCATCCGGAGTTTCCTGTAACGTCTACCCATACCTGAGTACCTGTAACCGTCATTGATGACGATTGTGCACCTGTCTGGAAAAGACTTGTACCGTATAATACAACGCCTGTTCCCAAAACGACAGATGCCACCAAGATAATCAGTGTGGTCAGTACAGTACTAATCGCTTTTCTTTTTTGTGTTCTTGGGAACATGTCTTATTACCAAAAGTGGTAATGCCAAGGTTATCATGTCTTGTGTGTAATTTTTGATTACATATCGGACTAATATTGTTGATTACACGTCAGCAGATGAAGCAGCCTTGTAGGCGGTAATGAACTTGACGGCTAGTTGCTTGAGGTCTGTTCCTCTCGCATTATTCCTGAATTTACGTGTAATGGTCTTTGTTACACCTATTCCTATGAGAGTGATACCTGCCATCTCGGTCTTTTTTACTGTCTTTGAGAATGCCTCTTGTATCTTCTCATATCCCGAAGGGTGGCCGTCAGTAATAACAAATATGAATTTTCTTTCCCTTGGATCTTCCGCCAATACCCTGCCTGCTAATTCTATGGCATCAGGCAACAATGACAAGCCGCCATGATCTATTGTTCCTATTCTTGCCTTGATTTCCTGTCCGTATCTTTCTTTGAAATCCTTGAGAATGTAAAAACGGTTATCAAATGTATAAAATGCCCATGCATCAGACTTGCTTGTAAGCTCATTTGCAGATTCTGACACTGTAACGGCAAATTCTTGTAGCAGGTCAAATCTTAGACTCATGCTGGCACTTTTGTCCATCAGAATGACCCATGCTTCCTCACCTCTTCTTAATTCGTCTCTTTCATAAATTTCCGTTGTTGCACCTTCAGATGCAATTGCTTGTATTGCCATCTGCATATCGATGTAACCTATTTCATCGATTTTTGGATCATCGGTAAGATTTGCAATCAATCTTAATTGTTGTCTTATTCTTCGCAGCATTGGAAGTGTTTTTGATTTCATTCTTTCATAAGCTTGAATGTTACCTGGCGGTATCACAACTGCATCAAAGTTAAGACCTTTGAGATGTTTTTTGTATCTTCTAAGAATATTGTTTTTTATTCGTTCATTTTCTTCCCATAAGTCATCTAGTTGTATTACCTGTTCTTCGAATACTCCAACAGGCTTTAATGCAGGTCCAGGTTGTTCAGTCTTGGGACTCCAGTATCTAGTATGGTGTTCTTGAAATGGGAGAATTGGTTTTTGTATCAATACCCTATTTTGATAAAGTTGAGTTGCAAGTGACAAAACATTTTTCTCAAATCCATCTTGACCTATATTCTTGATTAGATCATCTGCCATACTTGCAATTTTGTTATTCTTATATATCGATGGAAACGAATCATTAGAAGAAGATGTTGTTTTTGTTTTGTTGTTTTCCAGAATGCGCTTTTCTATATCTATGATATTCTGCCAAATTTCCTTATCCTTGTGATGTAAATATCTGTCTGCCAGAATGTCCTCTATGTGATCTATTACTTGCCAGCATATCTCAGGTGTTTTTCGTCTAGTCCATTTTTGATATTTTTGATATGATGAGACAGCTGCATGCGAGGCAATGTGATATAGTGTTGCTAAAAAAAGAGCCCATAGGCTTTGCCGTCCTTGAGGCGTGTTGTCAAACACCATTCCTTCATATACAAACTTTTCATTGACTAGTTTTGGCAGAGGAATTATTACGTAGGGATTGTGAATCGACTCAAATATTGGATAAATTGAATTTTTTGAAAAAATTATTCCAAAATTTTCTGGTGACACTTCAGCGAATTTATAGAAAATCCTATAGGCAAATTCATAGAAATTTTCTTCACGATACATCATGCATCAGCTATCTTGTGAATTATTTTTCTAACGATAGATTGGACTTCAGGATCATCACTTGTTAGTGCAATTATTGTTTCTTCAGCTGCAATTTTAACTGTTGAGTTGTCAGAAACAAGTTTTGCCCAGTTTAACAAGTCACCAATGGAAGGACCGTATGGTAGCTCACCTGATTTGTATTGTCTTCGCAGCTCAGCTCCCACTTTGATGATAATTTCTGCATCTTTTTTACTAACACCGGTTTTTCCAATTACAAGAGCAACTTCTTTTTCATCAATCTTGTTTCCTACGCTCATGTAATCAAAGTTCAGCCACACACTCATTCTTCTTCTCATGGCTGCATTGATTGGTTTTGTTCCAGCAAACTCTGATGAAACAGGGTTCATGCTAATGATTAGAAAAGCATCTTTGTGACGTTGTATTATTTCATTATCTTTTTCTGTCAAGACCATGTGCCCTCTTTGATCAAGAATTGGGTTTAGTCTAGTTGCAATATCTTGCTTCATCATGTTTGCTTCGTCAAGGTATAAAATTCCCCCGTATCTACACCATGATGTAATTAATCCATCAATCCAATTTTCTTTTCCCAAACCGATGTATCTTCCAAAAAGATCAAAGACCGAAGTCTGTAAACCACAGTTAATCTCCCACATTGGCAAGCCGGCAAGCTCTGCAACAAGGTATACGATGTGAGTCTTTCCAGTCCCACTCGGTCCGATAAGAGCACATTGCCTGAAAAATGAAAGTGCTCTGGCTATTCGTTCCACATATTTTTCACCATTATCCAGATATGGAGGAGTATCTTTTGGAATTAATTCCATCATTTCAGGGTTAAAGGTAAATTTTGTAGGGTCTAGGTATTTTTTTATATCATAGTTCTTGGATAGCGCATGAGTATTTCTTTTCATCTTTGAGAATGTAACATTAACGCTATACTTTTGGTCTACAACTTTTGATGTTATGGTCTCCTTTGTCCTTGGGCTTATCTCTTCGTGCAAATCAGTATCACGTAAGTTAGTCAGATTAGGTGTATAATCGTATAGTATGTACTAATGTAATACAGAAGGGGGCTTAAGTTTGAATCAAACCTCTTTAGAAACACAATGGTTCCAAGGATAGATATGTCATCGCTATCAGTAAACAAGCTAAAAAGTGGTATGCCGTTTGAAAAATACAACATCGATGTATCCTTGGATGAGATAGAAAACAATGAATCCGGTATAAAATTGAAATATAAATTTGTCTTACTTTCAACCCCTACCAATGCCAAGATAAGTATTGAAGGCATTACCTCACTTACTGGAAGTGAAAACGAGGTATCAAAGTATTTGGAACCAGATGAGAGAAATATCCCAGTAATAGTAAATATCGTTTATCAAGAACTGTTACCATTACTTTATGTTCTAACAAAAAGTATTGATATTCCATGTCCGGCATACAAGATCTCACAAATTTCGCAAGGACCGACACCTCAATCCTCGGCACAGCCAGAACCACAAGAACTAACTCAGACTGAACCTAAAGTAGAAATGCCAGTATCAGATACGGAACCAGCAGCAAAAGTACAGCAGGCAGAAGTAACGCCAGACCAATCAACACAGCAACAGGGAGAAGATGTTCTTGATGAGCTAGAAAAACTAGTAGAAGAACAAAATGTAAGTTCAATTTAAAACATACTTGCTATTAAAAGAAATTTTTGAAAAATTTTAGTTATGAAAATATCACATGTAAAGCGGCGTGCATTGAGTACGGTGGTTACCACAGCTATGATGCTAACCGCAGTTGCAGTAATTGGTACGGGTGTTGTGTTATGGTCGAATTCCAATCTTAGAACTTTTGAAAATAACTTGGCAATATCTGCTTCAAACAATACCAATAAAATAAATGAAGTTCCACTGATTGAAGATGTTCAGTTAGACCCACATGGCGGTGCAAAAGACCGAGTTAACGTTACTGTATCAAATGTTGGAAACGTTGGATTTAGAGTTACAACCATTACAATTAGTGATTCTGGTCAAACTAAGGTCAATACCATTGCATCCGGTAACATTCCAATACATTCATCACAAACTTTTAGTTATTCCTATAATTGGCAGAGCAACTTAATAACCACAATTCAAGTACAAACAGCTAGAGGTACTGTGATTTCTACCCAGGCGGTGCACCCATGAGAAGTAGACGTGGTCTTAGCAGCGTAGTGGGAGTGGTGTTTGCAATAATAGCACTTGGCACAACCGTTGGTTACATTACATATAGCATGAATGTTTTAGACAATTACAATCAATCAGTTCTTGCAAGAAATCAACAATCGACAGATACTATAAATGAGAAATTTCAGGTATCTAGTGTAACTTTTGTCGGTAACAAACTCAATGTAACCGTTACAAACACTGGAACTTTGCCGATAAACTTTACCAAGATATACATTACTAACAGCAGTACGCCATCTACTACTGCATGGGTAAAAAGCTACTCTCTTAACAGCATCATAGTTCCTCCAGCAAATACAAAAACAAATATCGGACAAGGTGTCAATACCTGGCTTAACACAAATTATGGTTATAATGTAAAACTGGTAACATCGCGTGGAAACATATACCCATTTTTTATCAACTCAGTCAGTCAGCAACCTTTAGATGTAAAAGTTCAAACTATTCCACCTACAGTTTCAAATCAATTCGATACTACTGTGCTTATGACAGTTACAAATAATGCTACAAACGCAGCTCCAATTACAAATCTGGTACCACAAGTCCCTTCTCCAAATTATATTGGATGTTCTCCCCCAACATGTACTGCGACTTTGGTTGCAGGTCCAATTCCTGCATCATACCCAGTTTTACAGCCTGGTGAAACGGCTACTTTTAGATGGCAGTATACCATCACAGGAGTAGCAGGAAATCAGATCACATTTACTACCGGAATTCTAAACGGAGGCGCATCAAATACTGCTACTGCAAATGTTGTAGTAAGAGACATTGTATCATCTTTGACTGCTGGTTCTGCGCTTATACAAACTGGAGTAGGCACATCAGCAAAACAAAACAATACCATGTTTTTCCACACTGAGACAAACTTGGTACCAAGCTCAAAATACCAGGCAATGCCTTTCTATGCTGATACTTCAGGAACAACAACATCTAGCCCTTGGCCCAACATTCAATTCTTTACAAAAAATGCAACCACAGGTACTATACTGATGTACTCTGGACAAATGAATGCAAGTTTCAGATATACAAACGACAAGTTGCCAAGCGGTGTTAGCGATAACAGTAATTCTGGCCACATGTTACATTTTAACAGAAACTATTGCCAAACATTGCCCTGTGACAGACCAATAGATTCCACAAATGGCAACAATAATTGTTATAACGATGTAGAAACTAACGTTTCTGGTAGACCAAGCAGTAATACAAATAGACCTACTGTAGGCTCTGCGTATGGTGTGAACGGCTCTAACGGAGCCAACTTTAATGGGGTACAATGGTACAACATAAATGCTGATAGCAACTGCAATACTGCTGGTTCTACTTCATTTAGTATTGCAATGTGGTTTAAGGCTGATGCAAAAACCAACTATGATACAAAACAGTACATCTGGAGAGTAGGAACCGGTAGTTCAGAATATTATGAAGTAGCAATAGGAGATGGCACCTCAGGAAACCATGGAAGGGTATATTTTGCTTTTAATCCTGGAAGCTCAACCATAACATGTCAAAGTGATATCCCTGCTGGCGGTGGATATATGGATGGAAAATGGCATTATTTAGCAGCTATGAGGACTGGAGACTATGCATGCAACATAACCATAGATGGGGTTTCCAAGCAAACTAGCACTGGTAGCGGCGGCGATAACAATATTTCACCAAGTGGACCTGTATCAATAGGCCGATTTCCAAGTACTACAGGTGATTGCAACAGTAACCGTTGCGCCAATAATTATTATGGCAGTCTTGATGACATAATGTTCTGGAATAATCACGCGTTGTCATGTTGCAGTAATAATCAGGAAGTATACAAGATGTATCATACTAATTATGGAACAGGTGCATTCCAAGTTGGATTTGTCCTGGATAAAACTGACCAAAATGGCGTTAAGCTTGCAAACATCATTCCTCTTACAACAAAAAGTATGCCCTTTGTAGACCAAGAACAGTGGAGTAGCAGTACAAGCACATCACCTGACAAGAACTATTATTGGGCAGGCGGTAATTATACAATCAGCGTACCGCAGATTACACTAAGTCCAGGTCAGAGGCTAAATTATACATTCTATGAGGTCAGCAACAGCGGATTAAACGCCAAAGTCAGATTAGATGATAAGAATTTTGGCACATCGACTGGCGATTTGTTATCAAGTTTTATACAATACCCTAATAGCAATGCTACAATGCCATCATATTTACAGTATAATCGATGTACCGCACTTGATCTTATAGTATATAATTCAGGACCATATGGAAGCTGGGTTACATACCAAGGAACAAGAGTTAGCTTTGACAATATTTACGGTACAGATTCATACGCTGGAATCATACATTATGTGAATGGAAGTAGCCTAACTTCTAACCAAGATAGTATTTTCATGCCAGTTGGAACCACAAATACATTTGAGTTCTATCCAATACAAACAAGACCTGACCAAAACGGCAACCAATATTGTGGTACTGGAACCATACCTGATGGAACTTTTGACATGAATTTGTTCATTAGTGGATATGATGAGCATGGTGGTTCATTCTTAAGACAAGTGCCATTTGGAACAGTTTACGTATATGGTTAAGTTACATATCGCTACCAATTTTGGCAGACAACCCTTTTATGGTAGCCAGAGTAAGATCGAGATGTGTCATACATATACACACAGGATTTAGTACAAGAATCAGCATACAAAATAAGGAGTAAGTATAGTTGAAACAAAAAATCCTTGTTGTAACTTTGATTGCAATTTTACTAATTGGAACAGTATCTACTCCAATTGATGTCCTGGCTACAACTAAGAATGGTTATGACGATTCCAAGAAAGACAATGATGATAAAAATAAAAACGAAAAAGATGATGATCATAAGCAAGACAGTTGTCAGCACATACCAAAGGAAACACCATTTAGGAATCTTTGGGTTTTTGTCTGTAGTTTACAAACTCAGATTGATCAAATTAATGAGAAATTAAGTCATATTAATTCCGGCGGAGGCGGTACTGGTACAGGTGGAAGTAACCAATGGTGTCCTACTGCAAGGAACATTTCCTTAGGACATGCTACACTCCAACTTCAGAACCTAGTAGGTTGTGACCTAAGCAATTCATATTTCGGTGACTCGATTATGCAATATGCAAATCTCAGGGGGGCAAACCTTACCAACTCAGACTTGTCGGGAGCTAGTCTGAACTATGCTGATCTTAGTGGTGCAATCCTAGCAGGTACAAACTTTAATCATGCAGACCTGACCGGAATTACTACAGCTGGTTGTCATGGAACACCAACCGGGACTCCAGTAGCAGGCACGTTACCTGTTTGCGGACCATAAAATTTTCAACCTGAAAAATCAGTCTTATTCAAAAGTGATCAAAAATTCAACGCATGGAACAACCTAGTTTACCTCACAGATTGAAAGAATAACAAGTTGTAACTTTAACTTACATACATCCTTATTTATGTAAAAAGAGTCAATTTCGATTGATGGCATCTGCCCCTAGTCAGAATGACGACAGTCTAGCTGCAGCAGTAAAGGCAATGGAGGATCTGGTAGATGAGGCAGTACAGGTATACGAGTTAGACAAGGAGAAAGTAAACGTAACAGACGACCTTTACAATTCTTTAAAGATTCTTACAGGCTATCTTGGTTTTACAGTTGATTTGCCTTCTGAGCTTGTCAGTTTGCCTGCAGATACAAGGGTCATACTTGCACCATCATTAGACCTTTTTATTGTAAAACCCAATTTCAAGTCAGAACAAAAAAGGCTTGACCAATTATCACTTGATGAAATATCTAATGTTTTACGATACGCGATACCCATAATCATAAACATGGCAAGAACAGACAGGATAATAAAAAGCAAAAAGATTGCTTTCTTAAAAGAGGGTACAAAGAAACTCAAGAGATTGCCTGGATCAAGTGTAGATGATACAATGGTAACAGATAATGTACATTTGGAGAAGACATAGCAATGCAAGAGAGAATCGTATACAGATTCAATTCAATAACTGATCTGCAAACAGCGTTAAAAAATGAAACAGATAAACTGCAGAAAAAAACCGACGAGTATTCTAAAATCATCGGTGAAAAATTACGCGATACACAAACCGAAGACCCAAAGGAGCTGGAAGAGTTTAGAACTGCGTTGGATGGACCGCAAGATCCCAAGAAAAAATCTGCCAAGAGAAAAGAATCAAAACAATGGAAGGAAGTACAATCACTTTCAATTTATGACGGATTGAATATGAAAGGAGAGATTGAAGTTTATTTTAAGAGCCTAGAAGAATTAAAGATAAAGCTAGAAAAAATGAAAAAAATTTCTGAATCAGTAGATGGACTTGTATCTCGAGGGTTTAGGAAGGATTTGGGAGTTCTTGCTGTCATGAGCGGAGATCTTTCCTTCAAGATAGCCTTTCTCAAAAATGCTTCACGCAGGAAAAAATTTGCCTTTAAATCGATCTTTGATGTGGAGGTTGAAAATTCAGTTGTTATATAAATTTCATATTTATAAATGTCATTCATTGAAAAATCTATGCGTCTTGTCTCAGATACATGAGAGACATGAGATGGCAAGATCATTTAACAGACAGATCCGATCAAAACAATTAGACTTTCCAATAATATATTCAACTAATTGGAATGGATGGGTCTAGCAAAATGAAACATGAAGAAACACAAATAACAATATTTGACGCTGCAGATGACTCTACATTATCAGAACATAAGGTAACACTTGACAAACTACGGGAAGACCTGGCACAGTATGGTCTGACCTCAAACCAGGCAAAGGTTTACATATTTTTAGGCAAGTATGGTTCAAAGACTGCTCCTGATGTTTGTAAGGCATTAAAACTACCCAGAACCGAGACATATCACTTACTAACAACATTACAGAACAAAGGCATTGTATCCGCAACGTTTCAACATCCAACCAGATTCTCTGCATTGCCTCTTGAAAAAGCAGTCTGGGTTTTAGTAAACGCCGAAAAAGAAAGGGTCAATTCTTTACAAAAACAAGAAAAAACAATTTCCGAATTGTGGAACTCAATACCTGAGTTTTCAACAACTCCCGAATCAAAAGAGAACAAGTTTCAAATGTTACAGGGCAATAATCAAGTTAACAGCAAGATAAGAGAGATGATAAACATGACAGAATCAGAAATAATTATGCTTGGTTCTGAAAAAGATTACCTAAAGTTTTACCACGCAGATTTTTTTGAGCCATTATCAAAGTCAGATGCAAAGTATAAGATACTTACATCGGCTTCAGAAAGATCATGGTATATCTTTGATGAAGTAGATCGAAATCAAGTCAGAATAGTTCCAAGTGACATACCAGAAAACCTATGTTTCATATTAAAAGATGGAAAAGAATTACTCTTCTTTATCAAAAACGCCAATCAAACATCAGATGTCACTGCAGTATGGACTGATTCTGAATCAATGATATGCTCCATGGAAATTCTCTTTAATTCTATCTGGACTAAATCAAAAAATATCCACCTATAGTCTAAGGTATCAATCTAGGATGCATTACTTGCATTCCGGAATCATTAATTCTAATTGGCAGTATCTGTTCACTATGTTTTATTCCACGCATCTTTAAGACTTGGATCGCTCTTTCCATGGTATCCTCACGTCGTATGTGGTGTAACAAAATGATTCCTGATGTAACATACCAGTCGATTGGGATATCTCTGGTCTCACCCGTTTCAGATATCAATAAAGAAGTACAATTTGCAGATTCGAGTGCATGAATCATTCCTTGTAGGCCTTGTCTTAGATAAAACTCATTGGTGTACTGCATTGCAAGTACAGACAATGAATCAACCACTAGTCTTTTTGCTGCAATTCTCTTGACGCTGCTTAGGATAAGCTGTGTAAGATGCATAAACGGTAGCGACTCACCGCGATAAAGTGATTCATCGAGTGCTACAAATCCTTCTTCCATTTTGAACGGCCTAGCATCGATGATTATGAATTTGCCTTGTTCAATCAAGCTTTGAATATCCCACCCATACGACAAGAAGCTGTTTTTTATTGAGATTGGGCTTTCCGATAAAGTTACAAAAATTCCAGATTCGTCAAAATCTTTTATTCCCTGATAAAGAAATTGCATGCCTAATGTTGTCTTACCGCTTCCAGGAGGACCAGCCAAAACAACATTCATTCCTTCCCTAAGGCCTCCTGATAGAATTGAATCCAGTCCTGGAATGCCTGTTCTTACTTTCGTAGTCATGATAAAAAAGCCGTAAAATGTTATTTAAAGACTAGGAACTAAATTGAAAGAACATTTTCGCACACATGAGAGAATTGCTTTACTAATCACGATAGAGCAAGATAGCTTTTTTTAAAGCAGGAGCACCATGCGGTTTGATGAAACAAAATCTAGGCATCATAGGAGGAGGACAATTAGGAATGATGTTAACAGAAGCTGCAAAAAATATGTCTGAGTATATTTCAGACATAATAGTTCTGGATCCAACAAAAAATTGCCCAGCCGCAAAGGTAGGTGCAAAACAGATTGTGGCTGATTATTCAGACAAAAACGCAATAGTCGAGCTTTCATTACAATGTAATGTCATAACCTATGAGATAGAATCAGGAAACGCCGATGTATTACAATCTATTAAAAATTCCATTGCAATCAATCCATCTCCTGAAACTTTACGAATCATCCAAGACAAATTTCTACAAAAAAAATTCCTTCATGAAAATGGCATTCCTGTCACAGATTTTATTGAAATAAATTCAATTTCAGATATCGAAGAAAAAATTGCATCTTTTGGTTATCCAGCCATACTCAAACTTAGACGCGATGCTTATGATGGAAGAGGAAATTTTGTCATAAAACACCATAATCAGATAAGAGAAGGGTTTGAAAAATTCAAGGGAAAACCCATCATGCTTGAAAAAAACGTACGATTTGTAAAAGAGATTTCAGTAATTGCCGCTCGAAATACAAGTGGGGAGATCGCTACATATGCACCAGTAGAAAACATTCATGAAGAAAACATCTTAAGAATGACAATAGCACCTGCAAGGATAAGCAAAAAAACATTCCAGGAAGCAGAGCAAATTGCAAGAAAAGTCATGGAGGTGTTTCATGGTGCCGGAGTATTTGGGATAGAAATGTTTGTCACAGAAAATGACCAAGTTCTCATAAATGAAATTGCACCGCGAGTTCATAATTCTGGTCACCACACATTACAATCAAGCATGACCTCACAGTTTGAACAACATTTGAAAGCAATTTTGGGATTAAAGTTAGGAAACACAGATCTTCTTCATTACACAGTAATGTACAACATACTTGGACCAAAAAATCTGTCAGGTAGGTGCAGATCAGTGAATCTAAAACAAATGGAAGGAGTATATCTGAAATGGTACCAGAAAGAGGAGATCAAGCCATTAAGAAAGATGGGTCATTTCAATGTGGTAGACATTCATGATTCAGGCAACATTGAAGAATTAATCTCAAAGGCAAAAGAGATAGGCCACTCGCTCACATTCATAATGGAAAATTAGATGAGATTTAACTTAAAAACACTTTCAGTAAATCTATAATTTGTCTCATATTGTTTCCATATTTGGTAGATCACCCTTTTATTAGACGCAATGGTATTTCATATTGAATAATGGGGTCGTTGTATATTGAATATGGTAGGAAATACAATGGAGAAAAAAGAAAAGAAACCTGATCAAGTATTGGGTAAGAAATATTCAATATCCGATAAACCTGAGACCGATACCACTTTTGTAGAAAGAGAAATCTTTCCATGGCTAGGAAGAGGTGAGAGTGGTGAAAAAATAGATTTTAACAAATACATTGGTGAATTGGCAGAGCGTTCACCAAAAAAGAGTACCGCATCAATTCCATGCGAAATATCAAATCTTGAAAATTATAATGAATCGTATGTATCAAAAAAGAAGACAGAGTCACAGTCGCCTAATGAAGAAGATATGTTAAACCAAAGCACTAACCATTTGGTTTCAAGCGAGGTTACAAAATACAAGCAACTTAGTGATTCACTTAAGTCAGAACTTGAAGAATATAAAATCAAGGTAGAAAGATTACAACATGAGATCAAACAATACCAAAACATAATTAATTTACTCAGAGCAGAACTTAAAAAATATGAAAACATTGTTCCACCTAATGCTACAGATGAAATTTCACAATACCAACGATTGATAAAATCCCTTAGAACTGAACTTAATGAATACAAGTGTAAAATTGAAGCAATGCAACCGGAGATCACAAATTACCATCAGGTCATCAATTCACTTAAATCAGAAATTTCAGGATATAGACATGAAAAACCACAAGGTGTATCAAATGAGGTTGTAATATTACAATCCATAATTAATTCGCTGAGAATAGAGCTTGCTGAGTTCAAGAACAAGATAGAAATCATGAGCTCTGAGAGAAATCAACAGAACAGCATAGAAGCATTGAGAACAGAGCTTGCTGAGTTCAAGAACAAGATAGAAATCATGAG